>Ga0114972_10000331_pt1 | contig 35302 bp, 25 predicted proteins | sample M_140807_EF_Meta_FD_87354 | JGI IMG/M metagenome (GOLD analysis project Ga0114972, IMG submission 87354) | Freshwater microbial communities from Lake Montjoie, Canada to study carbon cycling - M_140807_EF_MetaG | ecosystem: Environmental > Aquatic > Freshwater > Lake | place: Lake Montjoie... | reverse complement strand
TTCTGGGGCTGGGTGCCGAACAGAAAGTCCTTCTGACCCAGGTTCTCGATGAGCAGTGAGACGCCGATCGCCGTGATCAGCACATTCAGGCGCGCCGCGCCCCGCAGCGGGCGATAGGCGAAGCGCTCGATGACAAAGCCAAGCGTCGCGCACAGCGCCATGGCCCCGAGCAACGCCATGAGCGCGCCGTAGACAGGCGCCTCGACGCCGATTTCAGCGTATCCCGCGGCGCGAGCGACCAAGAACGCCGCCCACGCGCCGACCATGAAGATGTCGCTGTGGGCGAAGTTGATGAACTGCAGGATGCCGTAGACCATCGTGTAGCCGAGCGCGATGAGCGCGTACAGGCTCCCGACGGCCACACCGTCGAGCAGGGTCTGAAGCAGCCGCGTCACTGCTGAGGCTGGATGGACGCCGCGAAGGCGTACTTGCCGCCCTTGACCTGGAGCACAACGGCCGGCTTGCGCGCGTTCCGCTCGGCGTCGATGGTGATCGAGCCGGTCACGCCTGCGAAGGCCTTGGTCTGGGCGATTGCGGCGGCCAAGTCCTTGCCGCCCAAGCTGGGCGACCGCTTCATCGCGTCGAAGAGCAAGCGCGCGGCGTCGTAGCCCATGGCGGCGAGACCGTCGGGCACGACCCCGTACTTGGCCTGGAACTTCTGCACGAAGGTCTGGACCTCGGGCCGCTGCTCTTCGTGCGAGTAGTGGTTCGAGAAGTAGCTGTCCTCGATGGCGGCGCCGCCGATCTCGGTGAGCTTGGGTGAGTCCCAGCCATCGCCGCCGAGCAGCGTGGCGGTGATGCCGAGCTTGCGCGCCTGGAGCGCGATGTTGCCGACGTCCGTGTAGTACCCGGGCACGAAGATCGCCTCGGGGTTCGCCGCCTTGATGTTGCCGAGCTGCGCGGAGAAATCTTGATCGCCGCCGGTATAGGCCTGCTCAGTCACGATCTGCCCCCCGAGGGCCTCGAAGGCCTTACGGAAGTCGTCCTTCAGGCCCTTGGAGTAGGCCTGACCCTGGTCATACAGCACGGCAACCTTGGTGCGCTTGAGGTTCTCGGACGCGAACTTCGCGACGACGTATCCCTGATACGGGTCGATAAAGCACACGCGGAAGACCATGTCGCCGATCTGCGTGACCTGCGGGTTCGTCGAGCTCGGCGAGATCATCGGCACGCCGAACTGCTGAGCGACGCGACCGCCGGCGAGCGAGAGGGACGAGGCGACCTCGCCCAATACGGCGACGACCTTGTCCTCGGTGATGAGCCGCGTGACGACGGTGCCGGCCTCTTGCGACTTGCCCTGCGTATCGTAGCTCTTGAGCTCGACTTGCCGCCCGGCGAGCCCGCCCGCGGCGTTGAACTCCTCGACCGCCAGCATGATGCCGTTGTGCGTGCTCTGGCCAAACGTGGCCTCGGAGCCGGTCATCGAGCCGTACTCGCCGATCAGGATGCTGCCCGTCGCCGACGGCGCGGCCGACGTCGCCGCCGAAGCCGGCTGGCTGGCGGATTCCGCGGCGCCGCCGCGCATCTTGTCACAGCCCACGAGGGCGAGCGCGATCAGCGCGAGGGTGGAGAGGGCGCTCAGGGTCTGACGGCGGGTCGTGTCGCGCATGGGGCCTCCGGAATTGACCCGCGGGCTTATACGACGCGCCGAGGGGTGTCAACGCGCGCGAACGGGGCATATCCCGCCGCGGATTGTGGTTGAATCGGGGTCGCCAACTGGGAGGGACGCTGTGGCTGGGACGAGTCTACTTGCCCTGATTGACGACATCGCGACGCTGCTCGACGACGTCGCCGTGCTGAGCAAGGTCGCCGTGAAGAAGACAGCGGGCGTGCTCGGCGACGACCTCGCGCTCAACGCCGAGCAGGTCACCGGGGTCAGCGTGGACCGAGAGTTGCCCGTCGTGTGGGCGGTCGCGAAGGGCTCTGCGGTCAACAAGGCCATCCTGGTACCGGCGGCCCTTCTGCTGACCTACTTCCTGCCGGTCGCCATTCAGCCGCTGCTGATGCTCGGCGGCGCATTCCTGTGCTTCGAAGGCTTCGAGAAGGTCGCGCACAAGTGGCTCGCCGATCCCCAAGCCGAGGCGGACCACGAGGCTGAGCTCGCGCACGCCGCCGCCCACGCCGAGGTCGATCTGGTTGCGCTCGAGGCGGACAAGATCATGGGCGCGATTCGGACCGACTTCATCCTGTCTGCGGAGATCATCGTGATCTCGCTCGGCGCGATTCAGGAGCGTGGCGTGAGCGAGATCAGCATGCTCGGCGCCGTGCTGGTCGTGGTGTCGCTCGCGATGACCGTCGGCGTGTACGGCCTGGTGGCGCTGATCGTCAAACTCGACGACATGGGCCTCGCGCTGATTCAGCGGGGCGGCCCGCAGCGGGTGATCGGCCGCGCTCTGATTCTCGGTGCGCCGAAGTTGATGCGTCTGCTCACCATCGCCGGCACCGTGGCCATGTTCCTCGTCGGCGGTGGCATCCTCGCGCACGGTGTGCCGGGCCTCGAAGCCTCGGTCGCGGACGCGGCGACGCCGTTGGGCCCAGCAGGCGTCGCAGCTGTCCAGATGCTGGCGAACGCCCTCGTCGGCATCATCGCCGGAGGCCTCATCGTCGGCGTGCTGACGCTGGTGAATAAGGTGCGAGGCGCCGCGCGCTAACAGCCACGCCCCTTACGTGCCCCTCGCATCGGGTCGCATCGTGCGGATAGACTCGGCACATGAACCCCACTCGTCTCTCAGCGCTCGCGCTCTTCGTGGGCGCCGTCGCGCTCGCAGCCTGTGACTCCACCCCCTCGGGCGACTCGGCCGCGGACGCCGCCGCCGACAGCGCGCCGTCCGCGGACGCAGCGCTGTCCGACGCCACTTCGCCGCCAGACTCGGCCCCCACTGCGGACGCCGCCCCCGCGCCCTGCGTGCCCGACCGCGCGGTCTGGGAGGCGTCGGTCAAGGCGCAGGTCGAGCAGTACTGCGGCGCGTGCCACGGCGGCCTGATGCCGCAGTATGGCGCCCCAGGTGGATTCGACGACTACGACGCCCTGCTCGCGCCGAGCGAGGCGCACCCGGGCGCGCGCCTCGTCGACCGCGTCGCCGTGCGCACCGCAGACGGCACAATGCCGCCGACGACGTGGCCACGGCCGACGGACGAGGTCCTCGCCTCCATCGTCTCGTGGGCCTCCTGCGGCGCCCTGACGCCTGACCCGCGCGAGGGCCTCGTATCGTCCGCGCCGGTCTTCGTCGCGCCCCCCGAGGCGCCGGCCGACCTGCCCTTCTTCGACCTCGCGGCGAACGACTACGCCCTCGCGGCGGACGCGCTCGATGACTACCGCTGCTTCACTGTGACGGCGCCGGTCGACGGCCCGCGCTTCATCAAGCGCTTCGAGGTCAAGCTCGAGGACCCGCGCATCGTCCACCACGTCGTGCTCCTGCGCGACGTAGAACGCCTCGCGCCCGAGGGCAGCTACAGCTGCTTCGACATGCCCGAGGGCAGCGACTACCTGTACGCGTGGGCCCCGGGTCAGGACGCGCTCGAATTCCCCGAGGGCGGACTCCGCGTCGAGCCGGGCGACCGCTACGTCCTCCAGATTCACTACAACAACGCCCTCGGCCTGCCCAACGTCGCCGACAACAGCGGCGTTCGTCTGTTTCACGGGCCCGCGGAGGGCACCGAGTACGGCATGGTGGCCATCGGCCCAATCGCCTTTAGCCTGCCTGGCCGCGCGCAGACGGACGTGGAGGGCTACTGCGCGCTCAGCGAGGCGACCACGCTCCTCGCCGGCATGCCGCACATGCACACGCTCGGCAGCACCTTCCGCCAGACCATCCTGCACGCGGACGGATCGACAACGCCGATCATCGAGCTCTCGGGCTGGGACTTTGACGCGCAGCTCTTCTACTCGATGCCGGTCACGCTCGCGCCGGGCGACCGCATCGAGACGGTCTGCGGCTTCGAGAACGAAGGGAACTTGGTGCAGTCCGGCGCGCGGACGCAGGACGAGATGTGCTTCAACTTCGCCTACGTCACGCCCCCACCGACGACGCGCTACTGCGATGGCGCGTCCGACACGCCGAACGCGCCGCTCGACTATGCGCCCGGCGAGTGCTGGCCCGCCGATGCGCAGCAGAGCGTGACCCCGATTCAGGCGCCCGTGCTCATCGGCGAGCCCACACCGCTGCAGGGCGGTGCGCTCCCGCCAGACGGCCTCTACACGCTCAGCAACATGGAGTTCTGGCTGCCCTCCCCCACCCTGCCGCTCGGCGAGCTGAACGTGGAGCGCACGCGCGTGACCGCGGCCGGCCAGCTGCAGATCGGCGGCGTAGGGTTCGCGCTCGACACCTTGACGCGCCTGCACCTCGCGCTCGCAGCGGGGCCAGAGATTGACTCTGACCGCGCCAACACGATCGCGGGCACCTTCGCCGCGGGCCCCGCGCCCGGCACGGTCGACCTCACCCGCACCTGCGGCCCCGAGGGCACGTCGACGTGGATGTACGAGACGCGTGAGGACGGTGTGGCCCTCGACCTCAACACCGGCGAGGGCGGGCTGAACCTCCGCGTGCGCCTCATCTTTGCGCGGACGCCCTGAGAGCGCCTTGCGCGCGGCGGGCCCGTGCGCACTGTCCTGCGGGTGACGCCCCCTCCGATGATGCGCGGTCCGCTCGCCCACGTTGTCCGCGCCGCGGGCTACATCGCCTTGGGCTTGGGCATCGTCGGCCTCGCGCTGCCGGTCATGCCCACGATGCCGTTCTTGGTAGTCGCCGCGGCGTGCCTTGCGCGCACTGACCCCCGCCTGTACGCGTGGCTCCTCAACCACCGGCTCTTCGGCCCGCCGCTGCGTGACTGGCTCGCCCATCGCAGCCTGCCGCTGCGGGCCAAGGCGCTCGCCGTCGGCGTCATCGCCCTCGCGGGCGCAACGAGCCTGCTCCTCTGGGTGCCGGAGGGGCCGCTCTGGTGGGTCTCAGCGGGCGTCATCGGCGCGATGCTCCTCGGCGCGCTCCTGATCCCGACACGCAGCGCGCCCTGATTCGCCGGGCGGCTTGGCGCGCCCCGGCTGCGCGGTGTAGCGTCCGCCGCCATGTCCGAAACCGCCCAACAGCCCTCACTTCAATGGCCAAACGTCACGCTCCTCGAGCGGGACGGGCGCCGCTTCTACATCGTCGGGACAGCGCACGTCTCCGCGCGCAGCGTCGAGGAGGTCCGCGACGTCATCGGCGCGCTGAAGCCCGACACCGTGTGTATCGAGCTCTGCCAGACCCGCTTCGACGCGATGACGGACGAGAGCCGCTGGCGCAAGCTCGACATCTTTCAGGTCCTCAAGCAGAAGAAGGTCCTGTTCTTGATGTCGAACCTCGCGCTCTCGGCGTTTCAGCGACGCCTCGGCGAGCGACTCGGAGTCAAGCCGGGCGCGGAGCTCATGGCGGCCGTCGAGGCGTCCCGTGAGAACGACGCCGCGCTCGTTCTCGTAGACCGCGACATTCAAGCCACGCTCAAGCGCACTTGGTCGCGCCTGGGGTTCTTTCGCAAGCTCGGCCTCTTGAATGAGCTGCTCGCGGGCTTCTTCAGCAAAGAGGAGCTGACTGAGGCTGAGCTCGAGCGCATGAAGGACCGCGACGTGCTCTCGGACATGCTCGCGGAGTTCGCCCGGCAGGCACCGGAGATCAAGGGGCCCCTGATCGACGAGCGGGACCTCTGGCTCGCGTCGAGCGTCTACGAGGCGCCGGGGCAGACCGTTGTCGCCGTCGTCGGCGCGGGCCACGTGCCGGGCATGGTCGCGCACTTCGGTGAGCGGGTCGACCGCGCGTCCCTCGCGGTCATCCCGCCGCCCGGCCCGGTCTCCCAGGCGATGCAGTGGCTCGTGCCCGCCGTGCTCGTCGGGCTGTTGGTGTATGGCGTGATGGCGCAGGGCGAGAGTGAGCGGAGCGTTCAGGAGCTGCTGCTCGCGTGGATTTTGCCGACGGCGATTGGCTGCGCTGCGGGCACCGCAGCCGCGCTCGCGCACCCGCTCACCGTGGTGGCGGGCTTCTTGTCGGCGCCGCTCACGACCCTGCACCCTGCCATCGCGGCGGGCATGATCACCGGGCCGCTCGAGGCGTGGTGGCGCCGCCCGACGGTCGCCGATTGCGAGGCCGTCCGTGACGACGCCGACACGCTCAAGGGCTGGTACGGCAACCCCTTCTTACGGGTGTTGCTCGTCTTCTTCTTGTCGAACCTGGGGGCCGCGATCGGCGCTTGGATCGGCCTCGGCGCGCTCGCCCGCATGGTCGCGGGCTAACACGCCGAGGGGGCTCACTGCTGGTCGGCGCAGACCGCAGGGTACGGATAGGCAGGGTTGCCGGCGATGCGCGGCACCAGGCAGTCGTTGTAGACACGGACCATGAAGCAGCGCTGGTCCGGGTCGATGTAGTACTGCAGCGCCGCGTCGCGCTGTCCCGCCTCGAAGAGCTCGAGGCCCGAGGCCTGAATGGCCCGCGCGTTGCGGGACGTCGGCGAGAACAACCCGCACACGCTCTCCACACGCAGCAGCGAGAGCTCGATGCGGAACTTGACCGCGAGCAGCAGCACGTTCTGCCACTGCCGCACGTACACGCCCTCGCCCGCGGCGTCGTAGAGCGCGTCGATCAGGTCCATCAGCAACATCTCGTTGTCGAGTGCGTCCACATCCGAGATGCACTGGCCCGCGTCGCACTCGATGGCGATGCGCTGCGCCGTGAGCGCCTGCACCTCACTGAGCGCCCGCCGCGCGGCCTGCACCTGAAGCCGACCCGGTCCCGGATCGTTGGCGGCTACGCCCTCGCGGTCGTAGGCCTCGAGCTCGGTCGCCAGCTCCGCCAGCGCGATCGTCAGGTTCTCGTTGACGGGGTTGGCCGCGGCCACACGTGCGACGGGGTCTCGCAACGCCGGCATCGGGAAGCCGTCGAAGCGATAGACCGGAGCGACGGCGTCCATCAGGTAGAAGTAGGCGTTGTAGCCGCGGAAGATGAGGTCCCGCGCCGCGACGCCGCCGGCTGCGCCTGCGACCGCGGCCTCGAAGTCCGGCGCGTCGAACGCGAGCCGTGCCTCCGAGATGAACCCGTCTGCCTGAATCACGCTCGGCGCGTCTGCCGAGGTCTGCTGCTCTGTCTCCACGAGCCGAGCACGCAGGCGGGTCGACTCCCGAATGACCTGGCGTGAGAGCGCCCACAGCAGATTGCCAAACTCGCCACCCGCCGCCTGCGCCCGAGAGATCGCGAACGAGAGGTTGTCGAGCGCGACCCAGGTGTTGCCTCGATACCCATGCCGCTCGCCCCACTCCGCGCGCTCCGACCAGCCGACATAGTCGAGCTGCCGCAAGCGACCCACTGCAGCGCGCGGCGCGTCGGCGTCAGCGACGACGCGGTCGCCCCGCACGCGGGACTCGACCGCGAGCTCGCGCAGGGTGATCTCGCGCACGTTGAACGCGACGCTCACCTCGGTCTCCGAGTCTCGGTCGCGCACGCGAACGCGCAGGTTGCGCGGTCCAGCGTCTCGGTAGCTCGCCGCGACGCGCAGCGCCCCCGGGCCAATGGGCCCGGCGAACTCGAGCGTGCCGTCGGCGTTGAAGTCCCACTCGACGCGCGTGATCGGATCGCCGGGCGCGCCCGCCGTAGCCTCGAGCTCGAAGAACATGTCCGCGATCTCATACGGGTCCGCGGGCGGGCGGAGCGCCCGAACAACCGGGCTCACGTCCGTCACAGTGACCGGCACGACGATGGTCGTGCTGCTGTCTTCATCAGAGACGGTGAGGCGCACGTTGAACACGCCGTCGTTGGCGAAGGTGTGCTGCGGCTGGGCCTTGTCCGCGCCGACCAGCGGCGGGGTGCCGTCCGACCAGTCCCACTCCCACCGCGTCAGGGCGTCCGCGGGGCTGCCCGCCCGGGTCCCGCGGCCATCGAGCGTCAGCGGCACGCCTTGCGGGACCACATAGGGCCCGCCGCCATCAACGACGGGGTTCACGTCTCGGACAGTGACCTGGAATGGCGCGGTCGACTGCGCGCCCGTCGTGTCCGTGACACGGAGCGCGCCGATGAACAGGCCGTCGTCCTCGGTCGGGAAGATCGCCGTCGGCCCCTCGGCATCGAAGACTTCGTCACCGTCGAAGTCCCACTCGTAGCGCACGACGCGATCGATCAGCTCGGGTCCGGTCGAGTCCTGTCCGTCGAGCACGAGCACGTCGCCCTCGTTCGCGAGATAGCCTGGCAGCGGACCCACCATCGGGTCGCGCGCCGGATCATCGGGCGCGACGGGAACCGCGAGGGGCGGCGCGTTCACGATGAACGCGCGGGTCACCACACGAGCGACCCCCGCGCAGTTGGGGATACGCAGCGTCAGCAGGTAGGCCCCCGGCACGACGATGGGCGTGTTCGCGGCGTAGGCTTCTGCGGCCGCGCCCTCGCGGGACAGCGTCGCCACGACGGCGCCGCTGCAATCGGCGGGGCCGAGCGTCATCCACGTCATCCGGGGCGCGTTCACCAGTTCCCCCTCGGCCGCGCCCTCGATGACTACGTCGACCGGCTCTGCGAGGCGGTAGGCGCGCTCCGCGGTGCCTGCGTTGGCGCAGTCATCCGTCGCGGTCACGGCGAGCGTTCGACCGCAGCCGTTCTGACGTACGTCCTGCTCGATGACCAGCGCGTTGTCGAGGTTGTCGACGGCTGAGATGACGGGCTGCGGCGTGTTGTTCGGGTTGTAGCAGACGTTCTCGACCAGCTGCGGTCCGATCGAGACCTGCGGCGGCGTGTGGTCAAACGTCACGCGCCCCCCGGCGTCCGCCAGCGACGTGCCGCCCTGACCGTCGTCGAAGCGCACCTGCAGGTCACGGCGCCCATCCGGCACGTTACTGCCATTGAACGGCAGCGAAGCGAGTACGCTCTGCCCGTCTGCCCGCGTCTGAACGACCGTTCGACCGAACTCGACGCCGCCGATGAGCAACACGGCAGTGACGACCTCGCCCTCGGGGTCCGCCACCAGGAAGCGGACCTCGTTGTCACCGCCCCCGATGCACAGGCCGGCGTCTGCGCGCGGCGAGATGATGTCGCCCTGCGGAGGCGCTTCCTCCTGCACGCGAATCTCCGCCTCGGCGGGGTTCGAACATGCGCCGAAGCTGTCGCAGACGCGCAGGCGGACGAGCTGAATCACCCCCACCTGCCACGTCGGGTTGCGATAGGCCGGCGTCGCGCCCACCAAGTCGCCGCCCCCCGCCACACCAGCCGCGCCGTTCACATCGGCGGCGCCGAAGAGGCCGTCGAGGTCCGTGTCCCATGCATAGCTCACGATGGAGTCACACGGCCGATTGGGGTCGAAGGACCGACGCGCGTCGAGCCTCACGGGCACGAACTGCCCGCCGACTCGGCCGGTCGCATAGGGCCCGAAGGCGTCGGCGACCGGCGGCAGGTTCTGCTGGTTGATCGTCACGACGATCGGGGCCGAGGTCGATCGTCGGCCACTCTCGTCCGTGACCCGCAGCACGGCCACGAACTCCGTTCGGCCGACCGCGTTGGTCCGCACGAGGGGACCCTCGGCGTCGAACGTGCCGTCGTTGCCAAAGTCCCACTCCCAGCGCACCAGGTCAAAGCCAGCGTTCGCGGGCCCGTCCGTGTTGCTGCCGCCGCCATCCAGTGTGACGCGGTCGTTGCAACCCACCGAGCTCGGCAGCGCAACGCCCACGGCTTGCGGGCCGCGGACGACGCGCAGGGCGACGTCTCGCTGGGCCGTCACGCCGAAGCGGTCCGTCACGCGTAGCCGGACCGTGTAGTTGCCTACGTTGTTGACGCCGAGCGCGTTGAGCTGCGCCCAAGAGAGCTGCTGAATGCCGCTGTCGGCGTTGACAAAGTCGAATGAGCCGTTCGCGCCGATGTCCCAGGCCCAGCTCACGACGCGGTCTCCGCAGGCGGCGTCGGGTTCACTTGAGCCGGTTCCGTCGAGACGCAGCGCGTCTCCGAGCGCGATGACATAGGGTCCGCCCGGCTGCGCGACGGGCGCGCGGTTGCCCTGATTGACGGCGAGGGGGACGGACGCGACGCCCGTTCGGCCGCGCGAGTCCGTGACCCGCAGGCCGACGGGGATCGGGCCGCTGAAGGCGAACTCGTTGAAGACCCGGGCGACGTCGGGGCCGACAGCGTCGTCAAACGCGCCGTCCCCATCGAGGTCCCACGCATACTCGCTGATCGTGATGTCCGGATGCGGGTGGTCGGAGCGCGCGCCGCTGAAGGTGACGCGCGCGCCGCACGCCGCGGGGTTCGGGTTCGCCTCGAGCACGGCGACCGGGTCCCGCGCGTACACATTCAGCGTCGTCAGGTCGCGGCTCGTGAGCAGGGTCGTGTCCTCGACCTCGAGCAGCACGGGGTACGTGCCCGGACGGTCGACGCCCAAGCCTGCCAAGAGCTGCGGCGTCAGGGCGAGGCGGGCCTCCACACGGTCGCCGTTGGCGTCGGCCGAGACGCGGTCCCACGCCACGTTGGCGGCGGCGAGGTTGCCGTTGCCAATGTCCCACCGATAGGTCTGAATAAAGTCGCCAAACTCCGCCGAGTCCGGATCGAACGACGAGGTGGCGTCCAACACCACGTCGTCACCGAGCAGGATGTGGTACGCCCGCTCGGGTGGCTCCGTCGGGTCAGCGTCCGCCGTGGGCGGCGTCGGCGGCACGCGATAGATGACCTGAAAGCGCGTCGTCTGCTGGCGACCGTCTCGGTCCGTGACGCGCAGCCGTACAAAGACGACCGGCAACGCGTTGGGCGTCGGCACCGGGAGGAACCGCCGCGGAAATTGAATCACCGGCTGGTTCTGGACCTCGAAATTGCCGTCGTCCTGCAGGTCCCAATCGAAGCGCGCGATGGTCATGCCGGGGATCGGCGACCGGCTCTCGCGCCCATCGAGCGTCGGGTTCGACTCGCCCGTGACCAGGTTGATCGGCGCGGGGCGCGGCGACTGCGTGACGATCGCGACAGGGGTCGCCGGATAGAGCGTGACCGTGAACGAGGTCGTCGAGGTCGCGCCGAACGAGTCCGTGACCCGCAGCGCCATCGCGTTCGTCGGCAGGCCCGTGTTTCGGTCGGCCGGCCAGCGCAGGCGCGCCGCCAAGTCCGCCCACGCGACGATGGGCCGCGCGCCTTGCAGGTCGAACGCCCCCCCGAACGCGCCGTCGCCGTCGAAGTCCCACTCCCAGCGCACGATCGCGTCGCCGCAGGCCACGTTGGGGTCGGTCGAACCGCCGCCGTCGAGGCGCAGCGGATCGCCCTCGAGCACCACGTAGTTCCCCTGAGAGGCCCGCGCGACCGGGGCGAGGTTGCCCAGGTTCACGTTGACCGGGAACGTCTGCTGATGGGACCGACCGAGGTCGTCCGTCACGCGGAGCGTCGCCGTGAAGTTGCCAAAGAGACCATAGGTGTAGTCGAACGTCGGGCTCACGCCGCCGCCGTCGAAGCCCGGGCGACCGTCGACATCCCACTCGTAGAGCGTAATGCTCCGCAGCGGATTCGGGTGGTAGCTGCGCCCGCCATCGAACCGCACGACCTGCCCGCACGCCGCAGGGTTGGGATTCGCCTGACCGTCCGCGACCGGATTCGTGGGGTAGACCGTCAGCGTCGTCTGCGCCTCTTGGGTCAACCCCGCCGCGTCGCGCGCGCGCACGCGCAGGATGACGGGCTGACCCAGAGGCAGGTTCGCCATGTTGGCGTAGGGAATGACCTGGTTCGCCGAGTTGGCGAACGCAAAGGTCCCCGCGCCGCCCAGATCCCAGGTGACCTGGACAGTATCGCCGCACGGGACGTTCTGGTCGTTCACCGACCCAGCGAGCGACAGCGCCTGCCCGACCTCGATGATATAGGGGCCACCCGTTGCGACCGACGGCCCGACGTTCGCCGCGCGGTCGACCGTGACGGCCACGGTACGCGTGTCAGAGAGGATCGGGTCGCCGTTGTCGAGCACCTGAAGCGTCGCGGTGTAGTTCCCCTGCCGCAGGTAGCGGTGCTGGAACGAGTCGCCGAGCGCGTTCGTCTGGAAGTCCGGCGCCGCGTTCGTCTCCCACCACAGCCCGTTTTGCGCGTCGAAGTCCCAGCGATACAGCACGATGCGGCCCGAGGGGCTCGGGTGGAACGACTCGTCGTGCCGGAACGTCACGAGGCCCTCGTTCACGCCGATACACCCCTCGGTGACGCGGGTCGGCTGTGCGACGGGCTGGGCGACGGGCTTGGGCTTGAACAGTGTATTGGTCAGCGAAAGGCCGCCGAACGCGCCGGAGAGCCACGGCGCGCCGTACGAGCATGTGACGCTGTAGTCAGCGCAGTAGCCGTCGATGATGCGCCCGAAGTTGGCGTAGTCCGCCGTCACACGGTCCTGAGCGCGCGCGTAGTAGATCGTGAACTGCCGGAACCAGTCGTGCGGCCCGACCGTGACGATCTCGGGCGTACCTGTCCGGTAGCCCTTCTGGTGCGAGTACATCGCGTACGTATTGCCGCACTTGCCGGCGTTGTAGACGCCGTTGGTATTGCCACACAGGTAGTCGCCGTTCTGCCAAAAGCGCGACGCCCACGCGTTGCTGTGGCCGCGAATACTGTTCGAGGTCCAGTACTCGACCGTGTACGCCAAGTAATTGTCGTAGGCTTGGCGGAGGCGGTCTCGCGTGAACTGCGAGTAGCCTGGGAAGGCAACGGCGGCGTCCCCGCGGTTCATCAGGTGAACGCCGAGCCAGCGCGCCGCGACGAACGCGCCGCCCGTGAGCTGGTAGTTGCTCTGCCCTTCGCTCGAGCGGTAGCGCGCACCGCCCAGGCCTGACTGGTTGTTGACCAAGTTCTCGGCGATGCGGAACTTGTGGCGGTTGTTGACGAAGACGCCGTAGGGCGCGCCGTTGACCTCCGCGCTCTCGAGCCCGATGTACGCCCACTGGCTCGTCGAGCCGTCGCTGCTGCCGCACGCGCCGACGCCGTTCGCCGAGTCGTAGAGCCAGCCGCCCTGCGCGCAGCCACCGTCGTACTGCTGGTAGCCGAGGAAGTCGGCCATCTGCTGGATGAGGACCTCCCACGTCATGCCCGCGTTGGCACCGCCGGCCTGAGTGCGCGTGCCCGCGAACGCCGGGAGCACGGTCGCCAGGCCGCCCAGGGTCATGCCCCCGTTGTATACGTTCGTGGTCCCCGCCACGGTCACGCCCTGGCAGTCCCCCGTGCCCGGGATGCGGTTGCACATCCGCTGCGTCCCGTCCGCGTTGTAGCCACAGGTGTTCTCCTCGTCTCCGCAGGCGATCGCGCGCACGGTGGTGCCCGCGTTGAGCAAGCCGTTGGCATAGGCCGTGACCGTCTCAGCGTAAGGGTCGGTGTTCCATCGCTGGTCGTTCGCCGCGGCAAAGCCGTTCGGGAGCGCTTGGTTGAAGGCATTGATCCGCCCGGGCGGGTAAGCGGGCAGGTGGCCGTTGCTCGTGAACGCCCAGAGACCAACGCCGTTCACGGTCCAGCTGTAGCTGCCGAACTGCGCCCGGACCGTCGCGAGGCCCGTGTCCGCGCGCGACGTCTGCTGGCGGTGCATCCACCACAGGTTCTCCTGCACCGCCATCTGACCGATCAACGAGACCTGCTCGGGCGTCCACTGACGAGGGTCTGCGTTGGGCGTGAAGTCGTAGACGAAGAGGCGGTAAGTGCCGAACGCGTCTGCCTGCGTGCAGGTGTTGCGCACGCGCACGCTGATGGGCATGCGGCTGTCGCGATCAACGTTCGGCACCTCGAAGGTGCGCCCGATATCGAGGACCGTGCCCGCCGTCGGGCTGACGACACGCTCAACCTCCTCGTCGTAGTTGCCGTCGGCGTCGATGTCCCACCGCACACGGTAGCCGCCGGCGCAGTTCGCGTTCCTCAGGATCGCCTTGAGCGTGACGCGGGCCCCCTCATGCGCGGGATGCGGAATGGCGGGGTTCTGCTGCGCGAACGGGACCACCACAATCTGTGGGTCTTGAACCTGCGCACGCGCGCCGAAAGGGGACATGAGCGCGAGCGCAGCGATGGCGCATGACACCTGCTGCAGCGATGAACGTTGCATCGGCCTCTCCTCTCCTCGAATCGATGCTTGGATTGTCGATCGAGTCTCGGGAGATTTCCACCCGCGGCGCCACAATCGGGTGAATCCCTAAACGCGCCGAGAATCGCAGAGGGCGTCGAGCAGGCCGTTGACCGTGTAGGGCTCGGCGACGGCCTCGACCCGAAAGCCCGCCGCCCGCGCGGTCTCGGCGGCGACGGGGCCGATGCACGCCGCGACGACGCGCCGCCGCAGGTCGACGAGCTCAGCCTCGGTGAAGCACGCGGTGAAGTGGCGCACTGTGGAAGACGACGTGAACGTGACGACGTCCGCCTCGCAGCGCGCGATCCGGTCCCGCACGCCGGCGTCGACCGTGGCCGCCACCGTGCGGTAGGCAGATACGACCTCGACGACTGCGCCCGCGGCCCTCAGAGCGTCGGGGAGCACATCGCGCGCCACTTCGGCCCTCAGGAGCATGAAGCGACGGCCAACAAGCGGCTCCGCCCCGAGGGCGTCCACGAGGCCCTCGGCGACCGCCCGCGCGGGGACCAAGTCCGCGATGAGGCCGCGCGCCCGCAAGCGCTCGGCTGTGCTCGGTCCGACGCACGCGATGCGCGCCGACCCGAACGCGCGCGCGTCCCGGCCCTGCGCGGCCAAGGTGTCGAGCGCGAAGTCCACGCCGTTCGCGCTGGTAAAAACCACCCAGTCCTGTGTGTGCATGCGCCGCAGCGCGTCGTCGAGCGCGTCCGCGTGGGACGTCGGCTCGACCTCGATGGTGGGAAAAGTGATGACCTCGGCGCCGAGCTCGGCGAGCCGCTCAGACAATGCCCCCTGCTGGCGCTCGCTCCGCGTCACGACGATGCGCCGACCATGTAGCGGCCGTCGCTCGTACCAGCCGATGCGCCCGCGAAGGCCAACGACCTCGCCCACGAGTGCGATCATCGGCGGCTCAACGGTCGGCGCCGTGCCGCGCGCGCAGGCCCCGAGCGTCGTGGTCACGGTGCGTTGGTCGGGTCGAGTGGCCCAACGAATCAGCGCAACGGGCGTCTCCGGGCTGCGCCCCGCCTCGATCAGGCGCGCCGCGAGGGCAGGCAGAGACCTGGCCCCCATGTAAAAAGCCACGGTCGCCATTCGGGCAAGCGCGGCGTAGTCGACGTCGCTCTCGACCTTGTCGGGTGCCTCGTGGCCTGTGCAGAACGCCAGGGTCGAGCCAAAGCCACGCTGCGTGACGGGGATGCCCGCATACGCAGCGCACGCAATCGCGGCCGTGACGCCGGGGACGACCTCAAAGGGCACGCCCGCGTCGACGAGCGCCTCAGCCTCCTCACCCCCGCGGCCGAACACGAACGGGTCGCCGCCTTTGAGGCGGACGACAACCTGCCCTTCAAGGCCGAGCCGCACGATCAAGGCGTTGATGTCCCGCTGGTCGAGCCGGTCCGCCGGGCCACCGACGCAGATGCGCCGGGCCCGAACGGACGCGTGCTCGAGCAGCGCGGGGTTCGCCAAATAGTCGTGCACGACGACGTCCGCGCGGGCCAAGAGGGCTTGCCCACGCAGCGTCAGGAGGCCGGGGTCCCAAGGCCCCGCGCCGACGAGGTAGACGTGCCCCGGCGCGCTCATCCGCCGAGCGCGCCCGAGGCGCGGACGCGCTCGAGGATCTCGCGCCCGCCCGCGGCGAGCAGGGCCTCGGCCAGGGAGACGCCCAGCGCTTCGGGCGCGTCGCCCCGCAACGCCTCGACGACGCGCTCCCCTGTCGACGGGTCGCCGATGAAGCCGCGCAGCCGAAGCACGCCACGGTCGGACGTCGCGAAGGCGCCGACGGGCACGCGACAGTCGCCCTCGACGGCGCGCAGGAAGGCCCGCTCTGCGGCAACGCACCGCGCCGTGTCTTCGTGGTGCAACGCGGCGACGAGGTGGTTCGTCTGCGCGTCGTCCGCGCGCGTCTCTAAGGCGAGCGCGCCCTGACCTACCGCGGGAATCCAGTGCTCGGGGTTGAGCGGCAGAAAGCGCACGTCGTCCCGCAGCATGAGCGCCAAGCGCTGCAAGCCCGCCATGGCCAAGACGACCGCGTCGCAGCGACGCTCGCCGTCTCCCAGCACACGCTCGAGGCGCGTCGTCACATTGCCCCGAATGGGCTCGATACGCGCGGCGGGCCAGCGGTCACGCGCGAGGCAAGCGCGCCGAAGGCTCGCCGTGCCCACCACAGCGGGGGGCGCGAGCTCAGCCTCGGGCGCCTGCAGCGGGGTAATCACGCAGTCCCGAACATCCGCGCGCTGCGGGATCGCCGCCAGCGTCAGGCCGTCTGGCAAGCGCGTCGGCATGTCCTTGAGGCTGTGCACAGCCAGGTCAATCTCGCCGTTCGCGAGGGAGACCTCGAGCTCTTTGGTGAAGAGGCCCTTGCCCCCGATTTGGGCGAGCGGGCGGTCGAGAAAGCGGTCCCCCGCGGTCTTGAAGAGCACCTTCTCGGTCTCCAGACCCGGATGAGCCTCACGCAGCGCGTCCGCCACGAAGTCCGCCTGCCAGAGCGCGAGCGCCGAGCCACGTGTGCCAATCTTGAGTGGCCGCGAGAACGTCATGGGGCGGGCTCCTCGTCGTCGAGTCTGAAAATCTGCCGAACCAGCGCCGCCGATGCGTCGGGGCGATCGTCGCGCGCGGCGTCCTTGAGGGTCGTAAAGGCACCGTGCAGCAGCTTGTTCGTGATGCCGTCCGCGAGCATCTCGATGGCCTTGCGCTGCTTCTCGTCAAGCCCGCTCAGACGCCGCATCGCGCGCTCGAGCTCGGCGTCTCGGATCATGTCCGCCTTGCGGCGGAGCGCCTGAATTGTCGGCGCCGCCGACTGTCCCGCCAGGTCGCGCAAGAACCGACCCGCCTCGTCCGCAACAAGCTGCTCGGCCGCCTCGGCCTCGCGCCGTCGCTCGGCCAAGTTCTCATTCGCGATGCCGCTCAGATCGTCCACGTCGTAGACATAGGCGTTCTCCAGCGCGTTGATCGTCGGCTCCACGTTGCGCGGCACGGCGATGTCGATGAAGAAGATGGGTCGGTACTTGCGGACCGGGACGATGCGCCGCATCGCGCTCGTTGTGACGAGGTACCCCGGAGCGCCCGTGGAGGTCACGACGATGTCGGCCTGCTGGAGCAAGCCATCGAGCTCATCCAGGCCACGCGGATGTCCACCGAGCGCTGAGGCCAGGGCCCGCGCGCGGTCAAAGTTGCGGTTGGCGACCAAGAGTTCGCGCGCGCCGTGCGTCTTGAAGTGGCGCGCCGCGAGCTCGCCCATCTTGCCCGCGCCCACGAGCAAGACAGTACATGCCGACAGGTCGCCGAAAATCTGCCGCGCGAGGTCGACCGCGACACTGCTGACGGACACGCTGCTTCGGCCGATGCCCGTCTCCGTGCGGACCTTGCGCGCCACGCCGATGGCGCGGTCGAGCGCCCGCGTGAGCACAGGTCCAGTCTGCCCCGCGCTGCGGCACGCCTCGAACGCGCTCTTGAGCTGCCCCAAGATCTGCGGCTCACCGACCACGAGGCTGTCGAGGCTCGACGCGACCCGAAACAGGTGGCGTACCGCCTCGGGCCCAGCGCGGAGGTAGGCGTGGGGTGAGACCTGCCCGCGCGTCGCTTGCCCCACCGACGCGAGCACATCGGTCAGGGCGTCGGCCGAGGGACGCTCGCCGTCGAAGGCCGCGTACACCTCGACCCGGTTGCACGTCGAGACCACGAACGACTCGCGGCACCCCTCGACCGCGCGGACGCGCCCCGCTGCGTCGCCGAGGGCGTCGTCCGGCACCGCGAAGCGCTCCCGGAGCGCCACGGGCGCGGTCTTGTGGCTCAGGCCAACGACGACGAGGTTCATCGCGCGCCCTCAAGCCCCGCGCAGCGCGTACTGCGCGACGACGCCGAGGCACATGAGGAGGCCGACTGTGGTCAGGGCCGCGGCGCGGCGACCGCGCCACCCCGCGGTCAGGCGCGCCTGAAGGACAACGCCGTAGACCAGCCACGAGACGAGCGCGACGAGGTACGAGGGCCGCACGGCCTCGGTCCGGAAAGCCTCGAAGCTGCCGAGGAGAAGCGCGACCGTGTATGGTGGAAAGCCCACCAGGACGCCCCGCAAGGCCAGCTGGTCGAGCACATCGAGCGGCGGCAGGCGCCGACGCAGCGCGGGCTTGGCCTTCTGCTTGAGCATGCGCGCTTGAAGCAGGTAGACCACCGAGACGGCGGTGGAGAACGCGAACGCCGTGACGCCGACGAACGCGAGGCCCACATGCACGGGCAGCAGCCACGCGTGCACCCCCTCGGGCAGCGCGTGGTGCGCCCCCCCGCTCTCTTGAGAGTTGACCGCCGCGAAGACCGCCAGCAGGGTGGAGAGCGCGGCGACGAAGCTCCCGAGCGAGTCGATCGGGTAACGATTTCGGAGCCCGATGAAGAGCGCGGAGAGCGCCAACGCCGACAGGCTGAGCCAAAAGCGCGGCGAACCACCGAAGCCGCTGAGCGCCTGATGCGCGAGCAGCGCGATCCAGGCCGCGACAGTCACGCTCAGTAAGGCGTGCGCGGCCCGCTCAAGCGCAGGTCGTGGCCGCCAAAGGGCGCCGAGGTAGAGCAGCGTGCTGAGACCAAACAGGCCCGCGCCGAGCGTCAGCAGGTTCAGCATCGCGCCCATGTCGTCAGGTCGTCTCCGCCGGGGCCTCGCCCCCCGCCGCCAGCGACGCCCTCAAGCGCGCACGCGCCTCCTCGACGTCTCCTGCGTCGAGCATACTCAAAATCTCCTCATTCGCCACGCTCCGCGCTGCGTTGCGTCGCGCTGCGCCCGACGGCAGCGCGCTCCGCGCATCGGCCCAGAGCCGCAGGAAGACGTCGAAGCTCGGTCGCCACGCCGCCTCGAGCGCGCGCAGCAGCGTCCGGGCGGCGGATGGGCCCGCGCGCTCAGTGGAGACAGAGAGGACCGCCCCGGCGCGTTCGAGCTGCGCGGGCACGATGAAGTCCCCCGCATCGGGTTGGTCAGCGCGACCACAGAGCACACCCGCTGCGCGGGCGGCCTGCGCGACGGTGACGTTCACAGACCGCGGCGCACAGGCGAAGACGACTGCGCATCCGTGCACGTCGTCCGCGGAAAACGGACGTCGTCGGACCTCGAGCGACCCTGTCGCAGGGGTGACGGGGTCTTGCAGTCGAGGCGCATCGGGCGCGACCCACAGGACGTGAAAGCCCGCCTCGGTCAGGGCGTGAGCACGGCGAGCCCCCACCTGACCCGCGCCAACCACGAGGACGCGCTGGCCCGGGTTGAGGTGGAGCGCGAAGCGCCGCGACCCCGCGCCTGTCAGAGCGCGGACTCCACGAACTCCTTGAGGGCGCCCTTCACGTTCGTGCTCGGCGCGCCGACCTTCTGCTTCGCGACCGCGCCCGCCTTGAAGACGAGCAGCATCGGGATGCTGCGCACGCCGAACTGCATCGCCACGTTCGGCGACTCGTCCACGTTCACCTTGACGACCTTGACCGCGCCGTTCCAATCCGTCGCGAGGGCCTCGACGTGCGGACCGATCGCGCGGCAGGGGGCGCACCAAGGCGCCCAGAAGTCTACGAGCACGGGCACGGGGCTCTCGAGCACCTCGGCCTTGAAGTTAGCGTCGTTCACATTCACGCAGGCGCCAGCCATGGGAGCGTCCTTTCGGGTCGATGAGCGCGGCGGCTCAGGATGCGGGCGTATTCGTACTCGATGCGTCCGCGTTAGAAAACGGTGCGTCGCATACTGATATTCACGAGCAGCCCGATCGCAACCATCACGGTCAGGATCGAGGAGCCGCCGTAGCTCATCAGCGGCAGCGTGACGCCGGTCACCGGGATCAGGCTCAGGACCATCCCGACGTTCATGAAGACCTGCCAAAAGATGAGCGCGGCGACGCCGACCGCGACGTGGCCACCGAACTTGTCCCGCGCTTGGCCGGCGACGCGCAGCGCACCGACGACAAGCCACATGTAGAGGCCAAGCAGGCATACGCAGCCGACGAGGCCATGCTCCTCAGCGAGGTTCGCGAAGACGAAGTCCGTGTGGTTTTCAGGCAAGAACCCACCGGCGACCTGAGTCCCCAGGCCATGACCCTTGCCGAGCACGCCGCCCGAGCCGACCGCGACGCGCGCCTGAAGCGCGTGCCAGCCGCTGCCCAAGCGGTCGACGTCCGCGTCGAGGAGCGTGAGGATGCGGTCCTTCTGGTAGTCGCGCAGGATGAAGCGCCAGCCGACGGGCACCATCACCACGGCGGTCAGCACCAAGATCATGAGCGAGCGGCGATCGAACTTCTCGTAGGCGAGCATCGACAGACCGATGAACAGCACCATGAGCGTATGTCCCAGATCCGGCTCCTGCAGGATCAGGAACATCGGTACGCCCAACAGCGCCGCGACGGGCACGAGGTCGCGCAGCGTGTAGCCCGCGGGCCGCGGCACACGGTTAAACCAGCTCGCGAGCGCCGCGATGATCGAGAGCTTCGCGACCTCGGAGGGCTGCAGCGAGACGGGGCCGAAGTCGAACCACCGCCGTGAGCCGTTGACCTCTTTGCCGATGCCCAGAACGAGCGCAAGCAGGAGCACCGCGAGCGAGTAGAGAATGGGCGAGAAGCGGTCGAGGTGCCGGTAGTCGACCGAGGCCGCGACCACCATCATCACCGTGCCGAAGGACAGCCAGTAGAACTGCTTGAGGTGAATGTTGCTGCCGGTCGAGAGCGAGGTCGACTGCAGGTTGTAGACGCCGACGAGGCCAATCAGGACGACCGCGAGGAGCAGCGACCAGTCCATCCGCGCCAAGCTCGTGGCCGAGTTTCGATTCATTCTGTGCCCCCCGTAGAGGTCCGCGGCGACGCCGAGCCCCTGGCCGCGCCTGTCGCCGCGATCGAGAAGACAGGCTCGATGCGCGCTTGGTAGGCCTCGAGGATACGCCGGGCGACCGGCGCGGCGTCCTTGCCGCCGGTCCCGCCATGCTCGAGGAAGACTACGACGACGAGCTTCGGGTCTTCGATCGGCGCGAAGGCGGCGAACCAGGCGTGGTCGCGCTCCCGAAAGTCCTTGACCTTCTCGCCTGCGTATCGCGCGCGGTCGATGTCGCGGACCTGGGCGGTGCCCGTCTTGCCCGCAATGCGCACGCCCTCGATGCCGCCGAGGGTCGCCGTGCCGATGTCGGTGTCACTGACCGCACGCTCCAACCCCTTGACGATGTCCGCGATGTGCTCCGGCGAAGCGCCAAGGCGCCCAACGACCTGCGGCGCGTAGCGCGCGACCGTCTTGCCATCCGCAGTCTGAATGCGGTCGAGCACGCGCGGCGCGAAGACCTGGCCTCCATTCGCCAGCGCGGCGTACGCGATCGCCATTTGGAGCGGGCTCGTGCGCACATCGCCTTGGCCGATGGCGGTCGAGAGCGCCAAACCAAACTGGTACCCGCCCGGCGTGTTCTCGTCGTGAAAGGCGCGCGTTGGCACGATGCCAGCGGACTCACCGTTGATCAGCAGGCCCGTCTTTCGTCCGAAGCCAAACCGCAGCGCATAGGTCGCGAGCTTGTCGATGCCGAGCCGCTCGCCGAGCTTGTAGAAGTAGACATCCGCCGATGCGGCCATTGCCTCGGAGAGGTCAATCTCGCCGTGGCCCGACAGCTTGTGACAGTGAAAGACGCGGTTACCAAAGGTGTACGAACCAGGGCTGTCGACCTCTTCGTCCGCGGTGACCAAGGCCTCCTCGAGGCCGGCGAGCGCGGTCACAACCTTGTAGACAGACCCGGGAAAGAACGACCGCACAGACTTGTCGATCATCGGCTTGTAGGGGTTGTCGTCGATGGCCTGCTTGACCTCGGGCGGTAGGCGCCCCGACCACAAGTTCGGGTCGAATGAAGGCTTAGACACCATGCCGATGATCGAGCCGTCGCGGGGGTCGAGCAGCACAGCCGCCCCCGACTCGTAGTTCGCCAGCGCCTCGAGCAGCAGCGTCTGGACATCGGCGTCGATGGTCAGGACGAGGTCGTTGCCCGCGACCGGCGCCTCGCGCACGATGTCGTCGACGGCGCCGAGCGCGCGCTGGTCGCCCGACCGCCCCCCGCGCGCATTCACAACGAACCGCTCGAAGCCGTGCCGGCCCGCCAGAACGTCCTCGTGCTTCTGCTCAAGGCCAAAGCGCCCGACGAGCAAGTCGTCGGGGCGCCGCACGCCCTTCTCTGCCGGTGCGTCCGCCGCCGGGCGCCCCAAGTAGCCGAGCAGGTGCGCGCCCGTCTCGCCCAGCGGGTACTCGCGCTGTTGCTTGACTTGGATCGTGAGGCCGTCGAACTGGGCGCGGAGCGCCTCCACGCGAGCAACGCGGGCGCGGTCCACGTCGCGTTGGACGCGCACGGGCTGGTATCGCCACACGCCGCGCTGCTCGATGAGCTTCTCGCGCAGGCGGTCCACATCGAGCGCGTCGAGGTCGAGCACCTCGCGCAGGCCCTCGAGCAGCGCCTCGGGCTTCTTAACGGCCGCAGGCGTCACAAAGATTTCAAACGAAGGCTTATTCCCCGCCAGGCGCTTCAGGTCGCGGTCATAGATAGCGCCCCGGTCCGCGGGCAGGACGGCCGTCCGAATAAAGTTCTCCTCGGAGGACGTCTTGAGGCTGTCGCCCTCGATCACCTGCAACTGAAACAGGCGCCCAGCGAACACCAAGAAGACGAGGACGACGGCGACCATGAGGCGCTGAGCGCGCAGGCGGTAACCGATGGCCGACGAGTCGAGGTAGACGTCCGACATGGCCTAGAGCACGTCTCGCTCCGGCTGCCGCACGAAGGTCGACTCCAAGCGGTCGAGCACGGGGAAGCCGAGCGGCACAAAGAGCACGACGACGACGATCCGCGGGACCACGAGCTCCGTGAGACGCAACGCGACCTGACCGTCTGGCAGCACGAGCTTGCCGAGCGCCGCGAACAGGAAGAGCCCCGTGAGTCCGCCGACCAAGCCCAGCAACATGCGGCCGATGAAGCCCTGAAACAGCACCCGCGAGGACAGCCCACGCGACAGGTAGAAGAGCAGGAGCGCGTGCAGCATGTGCAGACCCGCCGGGCTCCCCGCGAAGCCATCGGCGATGAGCCCGAGCGCGGACGCGATCACGGCCCCCTGTGTCCAGGTGCGGGTCGTGCCCAGCCACAGGATGACGAGGACCATGAAGTCCGGCGACCAAGCGTCCAGTCGCCATGCCTCTCGAACGAAGAGGTCCACGCACAGGCCCATCAGGCCCGCCAACAGCGCGAGCGCGACGCTCATCTCGGCCCTCCCGCGGGCGCGCTTGCGGGCACCTTCTCCCGCTGCAGCTCGCTGCCATCGGCCGTCAGACCGCTCGGCCCCAGGACGATGTAGACCTCCTCGAGCGCGGACAGGTCCACGAAGGGCTCCACCTCGGCGTCCTGAAAGAGCCCGTGTGCCTGTGGCTTGACCGATGTCACGCGGCCGACGACCAAGCCAGCGGGGTAGCGCCCGTCGTCGCCCGACGTGACGACGCGCTCGTCGATCGCCGTGGCCTCGTTGCGCTGCAGGTACTCGAGGCGCGCTGCGTATCGGTCGGGCTCGCCGGTGCCGACCGCGACGCCGCGCGCGCGGCTCGTCTCCAGCACGACGTCGATGGCGCTCCGCAGGTCAGTGAGCATCAAGACCTCGGCGCGATCGCCATCGACGCTACGGAGCTGCCCCACAACGCCCCCTGGGGCGATGACGGGCATCCCCACGGCGAGGTCCGCGCCGCCCCGAGTGTCCACCAAGTCCTCGCCCTGCGGGTCCACCTCGAGCGTGAGTTTCAAGACGCGAAAGAAGTCACTCACGCTGCGTCCCACGACGCGGGCCGAGCGCAGGCGCAGGTCCTTGCGTGTGTCTGCGAGCTCAAGGAGCGCCCGGAGTCGCTGGTTCTCGGCCCGGAGGCCGTCGACAGAGGCCGCGCGCTCCTCGAGCTCTCCGAGGCGAGCGCGGAGCGTTGCGTTGTCCTCGTGGACCTCGGAGAGAGCAACGTAGTGGGACCAGAGCGCGCGGGTGTCATGCCCCGCGGCGCTGATCGCGCGATGCAGCGGGCCGACCATCGCGCTCAGCGCGACCGAAACAGGCCCGCGGCCCGTGCTCGCGTGGTCCGCGATCAACAGACCGACCGCCGCGCCGATGAGCAGCAGGCCAACGACGATGGGCCTGCGCGGCGAGCTCGAGCGCGGCACTCCGTCAGGCCTCGATGGCCACGCTCTTGAGCAGCGTCAGCTCGTCGAGCGCCTTACCGCAGCCGAGCACAACGGCCGAGAGGGGGTCGTCCGCGATCATCACGGGCAGGCCCGTCTCCTCGCGCAGGAGCATGTCGAGCCCCTTCAGGAGCGCACCGCCCCCCGCGAGGACGATGCCCTTGTCCACGATGTCGGCCGAGAGCTCAGGCGGTGTCCGCTCAAGCGCGACGCGCACGGCGTCCACGATCTGGTTCACGGGCTCCAGCAGCGCCTCGCGGACCTCGTCGCTCGTGATCGTGAGCGTCTTCGGCAGGCCGGCGACCAAGTCGCGGCCTTTGACCTCCATCGCGCTCGTCTCGCCCTGGTTGAAGGCGTTGCCGATGTGCATCTTGATCTTCTCGGCCGTGGGCTCGCCGATGAGCAAGTTGTACTTGCGCTTCATGTGCTGGACGATCGCCTCGTCCATCTTGTCACCGCCGACGCGGACTGAGCGGGAGTAGACAATGCCCGACAACGAGATCACGGCGACCTCGGTCGTGCCGCCGCCGATGTCGACGATCATGTTGCCCGACGGCTCGGTGATCGGCAGGCCCGCGCCAATGGCGGCCGCGATGGGCTCCTCGATCAGGTAGACCTCGCGCGCGCCAGCGATCTGCGCGGACTCCTTGACGGCCCGCTTCTCGACCTCGGTGATGCCAAAGGGCACGCCGATGATCACGCGCGGCTTCACGAGCGTGGTCCGCTGGTGCGCTCGCGTGATGAAGTAGCGGATCATCGCCTCGGTCACGTCGAAGTCCGCGATCACGCCCTCTTTCATCGGCCGGATCGCGACGATCGTCCCGGGCGTGCGCCCGAGCATCTCCTTGGCCTCGCGCCCGACTGCGAGGACGCGCCGCACCCCGCGCGCGTCCTTCTTGACGGCGACGACCGAGGGCTCGCAGGCGACGATGCCCTTCCCGCGCGCATAGATCAGCGTATTGGCCGTCCCGAGGTCGATGGCCAAGTCGTTGCTGAACATGCCGTAGATGTAGTCGAAGAGCATTCTTCGAGACCCCGGGATTAAAGCCGCCGGGGTATAGCAGACCCCGGATCGCGCGGCAACCCGGATCCCGGTTGACCCTTCGCGACCCGTCCCCTTATGCTCCCGCGTCTTTTATTCCGGAAATCGCCCAACCCATGCTGACCAATCTTCGCGAGAACTCGCAGCACTTCATCATCTACCTGCTGTTCGGCATCCTGATCTTCGTCTTCATCTTCTTCTTCGGTCCGCAGACGCAGGGGTGCCAGCCGGGGAGCCAGCAGGCGCGCGTCGGCTGGGCCGCAACGGTCGGTGACGTCGACATCACGCAGCAGGAGGTCGAAGTCGCGATCCGTCGCCGCCTCTCGACCGAGGACATGCGGGATGAGGACCTCGCTGCCCTGCGCCGCGAGACCCTCCTGCAGCTCATCGACCAGACCGCTGTCGCGAACAAGGCGCGCGCTGCGGGCTTCGCGGTCAGCCGCGACGAGCTGGCGCGGTTCCTGATCGACAAGAACGAGAACCCCGAGTTCGGCCTGTTCGCGCGGCGCAACGGCAAGTTCGACTACGACTACTTCGTGAGCCGGGTGCAGAACTTCGGCACGTCCGTAGACGGCTACTACGCGATCCTTGAGCGTGAGCTCCTGGTGCGGCGCTACTTGGAGTTCCTCGCCGCTCAGGTGAACGTGGCCGACGCTGAGGCCCGCGCGCTCTACGAGCGTCGCGAGCGCAAATGGAACCTATCGTTCGTCTCGTTCGAGGCGCCCGTCGTCGAGGGCGACGCGCCCAAGGCGGATGCCGCGACTGCCGCCGCCTTCGCCGGCGAGCACGAAGCAGAGATCAAGAAGTTCTACGACGACAACAAGGCCGAGTACGACCGCCCGATGGAGGTCCGCGTTCGGCGCATCCAGATCAGCCCTGCGAAGGACGGCGGAGACACCGCCAAGTCCGAGGCGCGCGCCAAGATCGACGCGCTGCACGCCGAGGCGACCGCGCCGGGCGCTGACTTCGAGGCGATCGCGCGCGAGAAGTCCGAGGGCTCGTTCAAGGAGCAGGGCGGCGACATGGGCTTCCAGACCGAGGAGAACTCCTCGGCCGAGAACTGGGCCATCTTCTCCAAGCTCAAGGCGGGCGAGGTCTCCGCGGTTCAGGAGGCGCCCTTCGGCTTATGGTTCGCGAAGGCAGAGGCGATCAACCCGCCCGTCAAGCGCACGCTCGACGAGGTCAAGCTGGAGATCGCCGCGGTCTTGGCCGCGCGCAGCCAGCGCGTCGTGTCGGCACGTCAGAGCGCGGACCAAGAGCTCGCGCTCGTCCGGAACGGCAAGACGTTCTTGGATATCCTGCGGGCCCGCGCGAGCGCGCAGAACCCTGCGCCCGAGAAGAAGAAGTCAAAGAAGGACAAGGCCGAAGGCGAGGCCGATGAGCCCGCGACGCTCCCCCCTGACCCGACGATCCCCGAGACCGGCGCGTTCAGCCTCGACGACCTCGTCGCCCCGGACACGATCCCCGTCCTCGGCAAGGCGCCCCGCGTGGTCGCGCTCCTGCCGTCGCTCACGGAGCAGAACCCCTTGGTGAACGAGCTCGTCGAGATCGACGAGCGCGTCTACATCGTCCGGCTCTCGGCGCGGACTGAGCCGACGGACGAGGGCTTCGCGTCACAGCGGGCCGAGCTCCTTGGTGAGCTCCGCGCGATTCGGTCGGCGGCGTTCGTGGGCGGCTGGCAGCAGCGCTTGTTCGGCAGCGCGACCAACCGCGCGATGCTGAGCATGTTGCCTGAGTCGGGCGTCGGTGCGCTGCTGCCCGACCACAGCACCGACACGAGCATCAAGATGAACGCTGAGGCCTTCCCCGGCCCGGCGCCCGCATCGACCCCCGCGTCGGCGGGTGCATCCTCGCCCGCCACGGCGGCCGCGAGCGCGGGCGGTTGATCCTACGGGCCGCGCGCCGCAGAAGCGCGGAGCCGGTTCATATCCCGACGCTCAAGCAGGCCGCTGCGCAAGTATCGGCCTCGGACCTCGGACGTCTGCAGCGCGTCGGCGTCTCGGCCAAGCTCGATATAGCGTCGCGCGAGCCGGTCGAGCGTCTGAGCGACGCGACGGTGGTCGGTCTCAGCGACGGCCTTCACGAGGTCATCGAGCCAGAGCGTCAGCTCGGCGTGGTCGCGCGCAGCGGTCACATGAGCCTCAGCCCACAGCCCGCTCGGGTCGTCGGTGCAGGTCTGCGTCACGACCAAGACGCGCGGCTCGAGGGCGGCGTCGCCGGTGGCCCGGAGGCGCGCCTCGAAGAGCCTGTAACGGCCGGTGCGGCGCCGCTGCGTCGGCAGACACACGAGGAAGCGCGCGGTCTGACTCGGCGCGAGGGGCCCCACCCAGAGCGAGACGCGCCGTTCAGTCCCAACGACGGGCCGCCCCCCGCCAGCGCCCGAGAGCGCGCGGTTGACAGGGAGCGCGACCGGCGTCGGCTCGAGCCGCACCAAGCGGGTCGGGAAGGCCGAGCCGGTCAAGTCCAGCTCCAAGCGAGCGCTCGTCCACGCGGCCCCCGCCCACTGCGCGAGCCGTGCGCCCAAGGCGGTGTCGAGGGGCTCACCCGCGTCGAGCAGGCGCACGACGCCCCCATCGAGCGCGACGATTCGCCCGCACGCGCCCAAGTCGGCGAGGCCGCTCGTCGCGATGATGTCGACGCCCAAGCCTCGCTGGTCTGCGGCTTGTAACGCTGCCCCGAGGACGTCGCCGCTCTCGGGCGTGGGCGCGCGGACGACCAACACGACCCGGGCGCGGACAGGCGCGGGCGGCGCCGCGGCGACAACCGCCGTCAAAGCGGCGCCGAGAGACGGGAAAGGCCGCGCGTCCAGAGCGTCGACCGAGGCGTCAGCGCCCGCGCTCGACGCCTCGCCGACCACAGCCACGGACACATGACCTGAGACGCTCGGTCGCCATGGGGGCAGCGCACCGGGGGGCCCGCCGACGACCGCCACGAAGAGCGCGCGGGGCTCGGGCGACGGGGGCGTTTCCGCAACGCACGAGACCTCGACGAGCGTGGTGGTCTCGTGCTCGACCTCGCTCGGGTGGAGCACAGACGGCTCGGCGCTCGCGCGCAGCACCAGTTTCCAAGAGGCGCCGCTCATGCGCCGCCCCCGACAGCCGCGTGCGCGTCCGTGTCGGCGAGCCCCGCGTGGCTCGGGCCGAAGTTCAAGACGATGCAGCTGATGTTGTCGCCGCCACCACCGCGGTTCGCGAGCACCATGAGCTCGAACGCCGCCCACGGCGCGCTCGGCGCGTCCTCGACCGCCTTGCGAATATTGTCCTCCGCGACCTCTTCGTCCATGCCGCCGTAGTCCGGGATACCGTCGGAGCAGACCACGACGCGGTCTCCCGGCAGGATCATGAGCTCGCGAAAGCTGGGCTGGAGTGGGACCGGCACGAGCGTGTCGTGCTCACCCTTCTCAAACTCGCCGACACAGCGAATCAGCGCGCCGCCGGACGCGACCGCGCGCGCGACCGCAGGCGCCCGACCGAGCCGCATGAGCTGGGTCGTCAGGTCGTCGTCGATCATCAGGCTGCTGATGTGCCCATTCCGCACCAAGTAAGCGCGGCTGTCGCCAATCGAGAAGAAGAGTGCGCGGTTCCCCTCGACGAGCGCGCCGACCGCGGTTGCAGCCATGATGCCCTCGGCGGCGCCGAGGAAGCGGGGCTGCTCTTCATGGATTCGCTCGGCAATTCGGTGGTTTGCGGCGTCGAGCGCCCCTGCGAGCAGCCGAGCGCGGTCCTCGGCGGAGCGGGGGAGACGAGGCCCCCACCGGTCGCGCTCATCGCTCCCAGGCAGGGTGTGCGCCGTCCCGAGCGCGACCGCATCCTGCGCGAGCGCGTCAGCGAAGCTCGGCGGGGTGCAGAGCTGTCGCCACAGGTTCGTAACCTCTGCGCGCACGCAGCCGCTGGCTTGGTCGCCCGTGCCGTGCTGCGAGATGCTCACACCGTCGCTGATGACAAAGAGGCCAATCGCGCTCGCCGCGTCGAACGCCAAGAAGAGGTCATCTTGGTTCACAGGTGAGTACTGGCCCTTGAGCACCCCGATGTGCAGCTCGTGGCCGATATCGAGCTCAAGTCGCTGCAGCCGGACGTTCGCGCGCCGCGACGTATCCTCGAGCGCGATCTGCAACGCCGTCAGCATTTCTCCGGCGTGGGCATATCGGCGCGCAGGCAGGGGCGAGCAGGCGCGGCGAGCAACGGCCGCGAGCTCAGGCGGGACACCCGGCTGGTAAACCTGCGGCGGCGGCAGGCGCTCTCCCGGCAGGCCCGCCTCGACCATCGGCGCGACCCGCGTGAGCGCGACATAGAGCGCAGCGCCGAGCGCGAAGACGTCTGTTCGCGCGTCCATCTCGCCCCCCATATGACCGAGGAGCTCCGGCGCCGAGTACCCGCGCACCACGCGCCGCCGCCCCGCGGGTTGGGCCCCGCGGCCCAGGGCAAAAGCGCGCGGGCGCGCCCTGAACGAGACCTGCCCGTGGTCTCCGACCAAGACCTCGGCGGGGTCAAGGCCACCGAGCGCGACGCCGCGTGCGTGCACTGCGGCCACTGCCCGCACGAGCGGCATGATCACCTGCTCGACCGGGGTGACCAGATTTGCCCCAGAGCGGTCAGCGAGCAAGCCCGCGAGGGCGTCTGCGAGCGACGGCGTGCTCGGGAGAGGCGTCGCAGTGAACTCCGCGCCACCGGACACGACCTTGAAGCCCATGGGCAGGCAAAGAGGCTCGAGGGCCTCGACGGCCTCAGCGTCTTCGGCCTCGCTGGGTGTGGTCATGCCCGCGGGTGAAGCCCCCAAGACATCCCATCGCTGCCCGTGCTCATCGACCGCGAGCCACCGCGCGGCGTCGCGCGAGGCCGAGAGGGCGACCTTGAGGGTCAGCGTGTGCGGAGCCTGCTCGAGGCGCGCCCCGAGCGCCGGCCAACGCCCCCGTGCGTCGACGCTCGGGAGCAGCTCAAACCCGCACCCTGCGCAGAACGGCCCGACGGAGAGCGCCTTGCACGCGGGGCAAGGCATCGCGCCAGGCAGCGTCTGGGCCCCGCCCAGCTCGCCCTCGTCGAAGTCGAAGCCTGCGTCGTCGCGCCGTTCGGCCATGGCGGGTCACCATTCTCTAGGGTTGACGAGTGTATCAGCCGAGCGAATCGCGCGTCGAGGCGTCCGCGCGGGGGACCGTGAACGCGAAGGTCGAACCATGCCCCACGCGGCTCTCGACTGTGATCTCACCGCCGTGGAGCTGAATGATTTGCTTGCAGATCGCGAGGCCCAGACCTGTGCCCGCGGGCTTGCCCTTCTGGTTATCGCCCGCCTGCCGAAAGCGCTCGAAGATGAAGGGCAGATCCTCGGGCGCGATGCCCTCACCCGAGTCCTGCACGATGAACCGCAACATCTTCGCCTCGACGACCACGGCGACGCGCACCTCGCCGCGCGCCGTGTACTTGATCGCGTTGCTCAGCAGGTTGACGAGCACCTGCGAGATCCGGTCACGGTCGCCCCACGCCGCGGGCGTGATCTCCGGCACGTCGGGGAGCACGAGCAGGTGGCGCCCCGCCAGGAGTGACGACGTCGCCGTGACCGCCCCTTGCACGAGCGGGAGCACCTCGAACGCCTCGGGCGCCAAGCGGAGCTTGCCCGCCTCGAGCTTGCTGAGGTCGAGGACGTCGTTGACCAGCCGCCCGAGGCGCTCACCCTCGCTGCCCATGACCTCCATGTCCGACAGTGCTTTCTGGAGCGCGGTGCGAACCTCCTCGGGCCCCTCGGCGACCCACGGCCGCACGAAGCGCTGCAGGCGGCGGATGTTGAGCTTGTTGAAGCCCATGATCGAGGTCAGCGGCGTCCGCAGCTCGTGGCTCACGGTCGCGAGGAAGCTCGCCTTCAGGTCCTCAAGCTGACGCTCCTTCGTCACGTCCCGCTTGTGGTTGATCACGGCCTGCACTTGGCCGTCCTTGCCCAGCAATGGGTAGGTGCTGATGCGCGTGATCGCGTTGCCAAAGATGCGGTGCTCGACGCTCACGCTCACGCTCGCTGAGAAGGTCTCCCGCGCGGGGCAGTCCTCGCAGGGCGTGTCGCGCATGCGGAACGCGCGGTAGCACCGCCGACCGATCAGGTCACGTCCGAAGACCAGCTTCGCCTGACGATTCGCCTGCAGGATCTCGAAGTCCGGCGAGAGCACCGTGATCGGGTCCTCCATCGCGTCGAAGAGGTCCTGGAAGAACCGCTCTGAGACCTCGAGGCGCTCGGCCGTCGCAGCGAGCTCCTGTGTGAGCTGGTTGACCTCGGCAGCGCTCTCGCGCGCGACGAGCACGCCGGCGCTGCGGGTTGAGCCCACACGCTCGAACACACGAGCCGCAGCGGAGAACGTCACGATGTGGCCCGCTCGGCTTCGAAGGCGCACGTCTCGCGTCGTGAAGGCGCCGTCGGCCTGCAACGCTTGCCACCACCCGGGTGTGACCTCGCCGGCGAGGGTGTCGAGGCCCAGGCCAACGACCTCATGCGGCCCGCCAAAGCCGAGGCGTCGCGCGCTCGTCGCGTTCGCGAGCTCGACAACCCCATCATGGTTCAGCACCAGGAGCGAGTCCGGCATCGAGTCGATGACTTGCTGGAGTTCCTGGCGGTCGATGATCGCCTGCCCCGCGACCTCAAACTGCGCGAGCACACCTCGCAGTCGCGCGAAGACCGGCCTCAGGGCGGGCTCAAGCGTCTCGATGACGTGCGCGGCTTCCCCGCGACGCAGGCCGTCGCCAAGTCGCGTCAGGGCTTCGTCGAGCGCGCCGCGAAAGTGGCCCCGCGCGGCACGCGCCGCGAGCAGCGCGGCCCCGACCCACAACCCGACGACCGCGCCCAAAGCCGCCTCGTGCGGTGCGCCCGCGGCCTCAAGCGCGGGCACCACGACGAAGGCCCCGAGCGCCGGGAGGATTGCGCCGGTCAGCAGGAACGCAGCGTCCACGCGGCGCAGCATCGGCGACGCTCAGAAGCCGAAGTCGAGGGACACGCCGAGCACCTGCGCCGCGCGCGCCACGATGATGTCCGGATCGAACGGCTTCGTCATGATCTCATGCGGCGCGTACCGCAGGTCGAGCGGCGGCTGCGTCTGACCGCGGGCCGTGAGGACCACGATATGCGTTTTGGAGAGGGACGGGTCTCGGCGCACCTCGCGGCAGACCTCGAAGCCATTCATGTGCGGCATCATGACGTCGAGGAACATCAAGTCTGGCTGAAGCGCGCGCGTCTGGTTCAAGCCGTCGAGGCCGTCCTCCGCGAAGTGGATCTCGACGCCCATGCCCTCGAGCTCCTCGAGCGTTCGATGCAAGAGCAATCGGATGTGCGTGTCGTCGTCGACAATCAGGATGCGCTTCGACACTCAAGCCTCCGGCGCGGGAACGCGCGGCAGTCGAACTGTGAAGGTGCTGCCCTCGCCCAAGCGGCTCTCGACATCGACGCGGCCACCGTGTCGCTCGAGGATGCTCCGCACCAGCGCGAGCCCCAGCCCCGTCCCTTCTCGCGTGTGTACCACGTTCTCGACCCGGTAGAACTTGTCGAAGATATGCGGGAGCTGCGAGGGGGCGATGCCCTCGCCGGTGTCGGCGACGGCTACGCAGACCTCATCGCCCTGCGTCCACTGCGCGACGCGCACACCGCCGGTGTCCGTGAACTTGATCGCGTTGCCGACCAAGTTCTTGAACACCTGCGCCATGCGGTTCACATCCATCTCGACCCATCCCGAGTCGAGGCCCTCGAGCGTGAGCGTGAGGCCTTTCTTCTCGGCGAGCACGCTGAGCAGGCGGACCACATCGGCCAGGACACCCTCCATCGGCGCCCGGCTCAGCTCGTACTTCATGTGGCCCGACATCATCTTCGACAGGTCGAGGATGTCGTTGATGATCACGACGAGCTTGTCGGACTCCTCGTTGATGATCCCGACGAACTCCCGCACGACCTCGGTCGGCATCTCCTCGTCGACGAGGATCGTCGCGGCGAAGCCCTTGATGCTCGCCAGCGGCGTCCGCAGCTCGTGGCTGACGTTGCTCACGAAGTCGCTCTTCATGCGGTCGAGGGCCGTGAGCTCCTCGTTGACCTGCGCGAGCTCCTGGTTCTTATGGAGCAGGCCCTGAATCAGGCGATTGTTCTCGAGCGCGATGCCCGCCTGCCGCGCGACCGCCCGAATGAGCTTCTCGTCCGCGGCGGTAAAGAACCCGATGCGCTTGTCGTAGAGCGTCACCGTGCCCAGCCGACCGTGCGCGTTCTCGATCGGCACGCGCAGCTCAGATGTCGGAGACTCGGGCGCCGCGCCGTGCTGCGTGCCGTCGTCGAGCTCGATGAGCCCTGCGCTGGCGCGCAGGATTTTACAGCTCTCACGCAGCACGAGCTGGCAGACCTCAGCGGAGCTCAGGCACGCGTTGATGGACTCCCCGATGCGGTACAGCAGGTTGACCTGACGGTACAGATTCAGGGTCTCCTGCGTGAGCGCTTCGATCTCCGCCTTAGAGGCCGCGAGCCGGTCGTCGGCGCTCACCGTGTCTTGGGCGCGCAGGGTCACAGCGCGAGCGGCTCGCTCTCGCCTTGGGCCGCCCCGACGAGCTCGCCCGCGACCCACGGCACGACCACGAAGGTCCAGCGCCAACCCTCGGCGAGGTCGGAGAGCGTCGTCGAAGTGCCCATGACCGTGGCGTCGAAGCTCGGCATCGGCGTCTCGTCGCCGCGCGCCCGCAGCGCTGTGAGCTCGTAAGCCTCGGCGCCTTCGAAGGCCGACCACGTGACGACCACACCGCCCTTTTCATCGACCACGGCGCTGATCTCGAGCGCGGTTGGATCGTCGGGCGCAGGCATGAAGCCGGTCTCACGTCCGCACAGCAGACAGTCCGCGTTCGGACGGACACGCTTCGCGCGCGCGGCGAAGCCCTCGGGGATCATGCTCCGCTCGGGGAGGGGTCGCGCGGCCTTCGGCAACATCCAGGGTGTCGGGCTGAACTGAGCGGGGGTCGGGTCGGCGCCAAAAGAGAGGGCCTGCGGCGCGGCCGCTTGAGGCGCCTCATCCTGCACCGACTCGGCGCACCCGAACACGGTCATTATCCAGAGCACACAGGCGAAACGAACTCGCATGGTCATCCCTCCCCCTCCGGCTCAACGGGGGTGCTGCCCATGTAGAGGGCGAACGAGCGTGCAGCGGGATCGTGCGCTGCGGCGGCCTCGAGCTCGACGGAGCGGCGCCGGACAAGGTCGAGGACCTCGGCCCGGAGCGCGGCCATATCCTCGGGCCGCGCGCGAAATGCGAAGGTGCGGGCCGACGCGCACTCGGCCTCGTCCGCAAGCATCCGGCGGCGGACGGTCTCCGACACCGCCTCGAGGTGCTCCGCAAGCGCGTCGATGCGGGCCTCCCAGTCCTGCTCCGTGAACAGGTTGTGGTGCTTCGCCACGACTTGGTAGCGCGCCACAGCGCCCGCCCCCCGCGGCGCGGCCTCGATGCGGCCCTCACGGAGGAGCGCAGAGACCGCGGTCCGCGTGCTGTCAAACTCGTTGGTCTGCGGAAGGCGCTCCCCGAGCTCGTCGAGCGACATCGGGCGCTGACGCAACAGGTCCTCGATCCGGCGCATCGTGTTCGACTCGGAGCACTCGAAGTAGCCGCCCTTGTTGAAGCGGGCGGAGAGCGCCTTGACTGTCCGGGTGCTCTTGCCGAAGACGAGCGAGATCAGGTTGATGGTCGAGTGCTTGCGCCGCGCCTCGCGCCACAGCGCGAGCGTCATCATGTCCTTCACCGTGTCGAGCGGGTAGTTCATGTCCACGGCGAGCTTGACCGCCGGCGTGAACAAGGTGAAGAGCACCCGCAGCAGATACTCGGGGTACGGGATCGTCTCGGGCGAGCCGTCTTCTGCTCGCGCTGGGTCTGAGCTCATCGCCGTTGCCCCCGGGGTTTATGCGCCGCAGTCGACGATAGCCGAAACCAGCGGCGTGTTGCAGCGCGGCGCAGGAATTTCGACCTGCGCCCCGGGTCGGGGTAGGATACCTGCACACCTTTTTGGAGCGTGGCAGAGATGGCGCGTCCCGACCCCAACGCAATCCGGCGGCTCCCTCAGGCGAGC
>Ga0114972_10000329_pt1 | contig 35336 bp, 40 predicted proteins | sample M_140807_EF_Meta_FD_87354 | JGI IMG/M metagenome (GOLD analysis project Ga0114972, IMG submission 87354) | Freshwater microbial communities from Lake Montjoie, Canada to study carbon cycling - M_140807_EF_MetaG | ecosystem: Environmental > Aquatic > Freshwater > Lake | place: Lake Montjoie... | reverse complement strand
TAAATTTATAGATTTTGTTGTGGTCTTTGCCCATGCCGAAACGGCACAACAAAATCTATAAATTTATTAAATATTTTAAGTTTTTCTAAATAAATAAATGAATCTGGTTTAAGTTCTTGTTAAGTTTGTTAAGAACTTAAAAAACCTAATCAAAAACTTACTCAATTCTTAATTAAGAATTTTAAGTTCTTAAATATTATTTTAAAAACTTAAATCAATCAGAAATGACTTAAAGAAACGCTAATGAAATATATATTAATATGAGCATTAATGCTAACGAATATGAAATTGTTATTAAAAACAAACGCATATGGGAATTCTATAATCAAAATAAAAATATAAATATTGAAACTGCTAACGTTATGCTAATAGATTTTATGGAAAACATATTTAATGAAATATCAAGTGATGTTACTGAAAACATAAATTCTCAATTGTTGTCTTATATGAAGGAAAGTAAACTACAAATAGATTATTTAAAACAAAATATGAATACGATTGGCGAGAACATTTCTAAGATCAATTCTGAGATGAAAAACAATATGATGTTACAGTTTATGGATTTGAAAAAGGATTATATCGAAGATGTTCGACAGGTTATTCATAATAGCACACTAACTACGAGTGAAAAAATTACTGCTCTCATGGATAAGAATAACACACATCTAGTTGATAAAACCACATTAATACTGAACGATATAATTCCTAAGAACCAACAACAGCTAACTTCTCAAATGCAAGCTAATTTAAAACAACTTTATACTCAGATTAACGAGGATACAAACAAACTAGCAAAAAACATGAATAGCGATAAATCTATTAATGATTTTCTCGGTAATTTTGAAGCCAAGTATAGTAACATGATGCAAACAATTCAACAGCCTTTGTATTCTTTTTTTACAGCTAGCGAGAACCGCATAACACAAAATATTGATGTTCTCAAAGAGACTGCTACAAATTCGTTGCAAAGCCAGAGTAAGCTTCAAGAAGAACTCAACGAATTTCTTAGTAAATATAACGTATCCTCGAATAAAGGTAAATATGGAGAACATAATCTTTGTAATATTTTGAATACTTTATATCCTAGCGCAGAAGTTCGGGATACCACTGGCATAAAATCATCTGGAGATTTTATTATGGAACGCCCAGATAAAACTCCTATTTTATTTGAGAACAAGGATTATAAGCAAAACATCAATAAGGAAGAAATTGCAAAATTTATTGTTGACGTAGATAATCAAAACACTCATGGTGTATTTTTATCTCAGTATTCCGGTATTTCTTTTAAGCAGAACTTTCAAATTGATATTCATAAGGGTAAGATTTTAATCTATGTTCAGAATTGCGAATATTCTGCAGACAAAATTCGCCTGGCTGTTGATATTATTGATAGTTTGTCTGTTAAAATTGAAGAACTTAGCCAAGACGAAGACACAAACGCTATTTCAAAAGAAGTTTTAGATAATATTAATGATGAATATCAAAAATATATTGCTCAAAAGGAGAACCTTACTGTTTTATTTCGTGATTTTCAGAAAAAAATGCTCGCACAAATCGATGATATCAAATTTCCGGAACTCGAACGGTATTTATCCCAAAAATACGCTTATGTAAAGAACGCATGTTACGTGTGCGACCTATGTAATAATTTTAATGCTAGTAATAAACAGAGTTTATCTGCCCATAAACGCGGTTGTGTTAAGAAAAATAAAGTTAGCGTTCCTATACAAAACACAATAACTACGAAAAGGTAGTAACCTACAATTCAAATACTAATTTCAAAAATTGCGATTTTGCAATAATTACAAAAAGTACATTTGTAATTACAAATTTATTCCAATGTTCTCAAATTTTTGTTTGAATTTTGAGAACATTTATTTAATTCTTGACCTCCGTGAGGAACCTCGACGAGTATTGCGTTTTGTTTTATTTTTGGATTTCGTTTTACGTCTCTTCCCTCCCATATTCTTATCATTCCAGGGATATCGCACTACCGATCTATCATCGTGTTCTTTTTTTTTTGTATCAGCGACATCTCTTGCTTCTGATAAGGCTTTGGCTTCGGCCTTAAATTTAGTGACAAGTTTGTAACGTCCAGAATTTTCATCCTCGTTTTCGTTAAATACCATTTTTCCAGAATAGTGCTCAATGGGTGCGGCGTTTGAAGTTTTACCCTTTGAGATTTCGCCTAAAGTACCTATAACTATTCCTTCATTTTTGATAAAGCCGTCTTTAATAGTTAACTCCTTTACGTCCCCGTCTTCTAAATTATTTACAAAATTTACAAAATCATAAAAATCTTTTGAATCTACTTCTGTATGATCATTGTTGTCGTTAAGCCAAGCTCCTCTGGTCAACTCTGTCTCAGTATACGAATTATAATCTGATATACGAATTTTAACTTTATCTTTAATTTTAGGTGTAGTTGTTACCATTAATTTGTGCGTAGGAACATTTTTTTTATCAATTAATACTGCGGATACTATAACCATTTTAATAAAAAAATATATATTATTTATATATTTTTTTACATTTTGCGATTGGTCTCTATATTTGAGTGATGAAATTGCTTAATAATCACTTGGTCTTATCTGTGCGTTTCTTCTGAAGCTCAGCCAGGCGTTCCTGCTGTCTGACATGCTTCGTACTATAGGGCGTAGTACCTTTCTGCTTATCGCGACCCTTCTTTTCTTGTCTTGTCTTTGGCTGATTATCCATGTTGCTGTTTTGGTTTACCGTTTTACTGACATAAAAAAGTTATCAATTTTATCCAAGTTCGAGAACTTTATTCTTTGGGCCGCATTACAAAACGCGTAATTCCTACATCATCACAGTCTGTTTTTTCGTATTTTATTCCATGGTGTTCCTCTCCGTTTAAAGATACCATTGTCCATTGCTGTAACCATCTCTCCTGTATTTTATTCTTTAGTTCCTCCGCAGAAAGTTCATATAACATTTTCGTGTCTTGAGGAACAATATTTTCTTGCTCGTCGTAACAAAGCATATCTGTTACCCCATCGCTTACCGATACTGCTACAATTTCATCTGTTGGCCCAATTTCAATTTCGTATACTTCAGGAAAAGGCGGCAAATTGCCATTATGACCCAGTGCCTGCGTAACGGCCAGGTGATTTCCGTTTTTCATTTGGACATATTCCGAATAAACTGCTATAATTTTGTTTTTGTCTACCATTTTTATATTTCTACTCTTTTCGTATGTTACTTTGTCTCCTAAACGCGCCCTCTCTTTTTCGTTTAACGCAGAATGCTCGTCGCTTTGAAACAAAAGTTCTCCATTTCGAAACACAAACATGCGCGAATCTCCGCAATTTATACACTTCAGCACGTTTCCCTCCAATATACCACAGTTCATTGTTGCACCCGATGATTCATAGCTCTTGCAAATGTTTTTTCTGAGTAGTTCATTTGCAACAGCGCAGACGGGTGACGTTTCTTCCATAAATTCTGCCAACTTTCCATTAACCATATAACTTCGTAGCTCAGTTATTACACTATCTGAGCCATGACCATCCCATATTCCAAAATACCTACGACCACACGCGGTTTCTCCAAAAAATGGCTGGTCCTGGCCTTTAAAATTCTGCTGGACAGCAGTAGTAACCTCAATATTGTGTGAATTTTGAACTTCAAGAGCAAGAGCTGCCATTTTGTTGTTTTTACAATGTTTATTTTATTGAATTCAGCTTTCAATTTTTTGCTTTCTGGTAAATTATTTGTACATATAATATAAATAAATGCATTATATTAGTTTTTGTTCAGAAGGAGAACCAAATGATAAAGGATTAAATTTATCCGGTTCTAAACAACAGCTTATCGATGGTTTAAAAAAGACTAACCTGAAATACTTTATGTATAGTCCTAAGTATTTAAAAGATAATGGATACGGAGAATTTGTAAAAGAACACCCTAATGCCGGTCTAGTTTCTATGAATGCTAATATGAATTTAGTCGGATTCTGTGCGTGGAAACCAGTCATTATGCTTTTAGAATTAGAAAAAATGAACGACGGGGATATTCTTGTATACCGTGATTGTAACTGTGAAAAATATGGACAGTTAAAAGATTTTAATGATTTTGAGAACGCAATTAACCATATTATGAATAAAGCAAATTTTGATTTTTTTATACCTAGAGAAAACATGCATCTTACTTTAAAACAACATTGTAAACCCAATATTATAAATGAATTAGCAATTGATAAAGAGTTTACAAAAGATTTTCCCTTGCTTATCGCAAACGTTATTATATGTAGAAAATCTAAAACTAGCATTGAAATTTTAGAAGAATGGAAAAAATATTGCTTGGTTGATGAATTTATTAATGGAGAACAATATGGCGATTTAAATCCGGAATTTAGATGGTTTACTCCTGAACAAGCCATTCTAGGTGTTCTCATATCAAATTATGTATTAGAAGGTAAACATGGAATACCTAAAAATTACCCCAATATTATACTTGATAATCGTAATATTCATAGTGTTGTTATTGTTGACGAAATTAAAAAGCCTACTGAATCGTTTACCAATTTACTTTCTACTGATTCTACTTACGTTGTAACCAGTATCTCCGTATTTGCTATTCTAGCTGTTGTTTTTTATAATTATAAATCTATTTATAAACGCATAAAAAAATTGATTTAAATTTTTTCTGTTAATTTAAATTAACATGGATTTTCTAACTGAACCACACTCTATGCGCATTGGACAAAAGGTCCTGGTTTCTGTTCGCGGTTCTCAAAATGAATGTTATCAAGGTACCATATATAATATTATTAACCGCCCCATGAATAGGGGCAATCCAAATACTAATTTTGTTGACCATTTTTACATAACATTTGCACAAAATATTTACTTCAAACTTCTTTTACGCGGCAGCGAAATTATTTATAATCGTGATCCTAGCATTGTTGGTTCAATGACAAACCTGACTTTACAATCGTTTCCTTATAACGAGACTACATTAAATCCTGACAATATTAATGCCATGCTAGTTTGGCGTCACGCCTATAATATTACACCTCTTGTCTAATTTTGAGAACTTTGTTCAACAACATAAAAATTGATTTTGATCTTCTTTTTTCAATAACTTTAACAAACCAACCATGTCAAAGTTTCGTAAGCCCGTCGTCGATATTTCATCAACTGTACATTTCCCTTTGCTCACTTCAGTTAGTGAGCTAGCATCCGAGAAACCAGTATGGAACTGCGAAAAAATTAGCCGGTTCAGTGACAACGCCAAGTATTTCGAAAATGGCGATGTTTATGAAGGCTATTTTGACGAACTAGGTCTTCCCTGTTATGGAAAGATGACTTTTGCCAATGGTAACGTCTACCATGGTCCTATTCGGGACCTCTGGATTAAAGACGACGAACAAGATGATGAGGAGGAAGAGGTGGATTCGGATGGCTGGATTAGCAAAGTACCTTGTGATCTAGCAACTCGGAATGAAGAAACAATCTCTGAAGATGAATACTACGACGACTACTATTATGAAGAGGATGAGCCAGAAAAGGAACAAACCTATGGAAAAATGACCTATCCAGATGGAAAGGTCTTCTGGGGCGTATTTTGTTTTGCTCAAAGAAGCAAATGGATTTAAATATTACTGTTATTACATTAATGAATATTATATTTTTTTACTAATACAAGTCATCGTCACTATCTGATGACCACTCACATAATGGTTTTATTATGCATCTTCTTCTTCTTTTAGATAGTATACTATAATCTATTGGTCCCTGTCCGTTTAATTTCACACTATTCTTCATTTTATCCTTGGTCATGTTTTTTGTCAAACCTATACACCCATTATTTGTTTTATTCTGCATAACAATAAAATTGTACGTATTTGGTGTCATTCGGTTAGGTACGCGGAAATATGCCGGTTTATATAAAAATGGTGCTCCACATTGTAATATCAAATAAGTTGTTTCGTTCATGTTTTGAGAACTTCTTGGGTTTGATAATGCGTTCAATTTTTACCATTCTAATTTTTGTAATTAGAATTGTAATTGCCTTATTAATAATGCAGTTATTTAGTTATAAAATTTTATGATTATTGTTATATGGAAAATTCTATTGTTTATACAGATATTGACAATTCATGCAATTGCGTCAAAACAATTGATGGTTCTGGCTGTTATATTCGAGAACCGTTGGACTTAAGCCATGTGTTTTTAAACGAACATTTTGCCGGTAAAGAAATATTACTCGGTAAAAGTATTCGTGAATATTTTTATTTTACCGGTAGCCCAGGTCCGCCTGGTCCAATTGGTCCGCCTGGTCCTATTGGCCCACCTGGTCTAACTGTTAACGTTTCAAGTACTTTTTTGAATATTTATAATACTAATCAACAGCAAATTTTGGCTAATAGCCCTATTTCATTTGCTATGAATAACTATATTGAAGGCTCATGTGCGCATAACCCAGCCACAAGTCAAATCCATATTTGGCAAAAAGGATATTATTATGTCTATACCAATATTTATCATATTGAAGCCTGTCAGTTCTCGTTATATAAAAATAAAAACACAATTGTCCCTGGTTCAACTATCGGTTCTCTAACTGGGTCCTGCCAAAATTCATGTTTGGTTATTGTTAAAATCAGCGAAGAGGATATTTGCACTGATTGCCCGTATGCACCCAGCGGCAAAGCCTGTATTCTTGAAGTTTATAATAACACACCTTATATTCCATTTGTAACTTTATATGATATTAGTGGTCTCGGCTATACAAACCCTCAAATTAATGCGACGCTTACTTTATTTTTATTGAAATCTAACTAATTTTAATATTACTATTCTAATTTGTAATTAAAATAGTACACTAGGTTATGCGGTGGTTTAGAATATGTTTTGATAATATATGAATTTCATTAGCCCTTTCAAAATAATTTACTATTATTATTATTTATTATTTGTAATATTATGTATTTTGGCACTTATTTGTAGTACTTATTTTATTCTATCAGAAGAACGTTTCCCTATAAACGAGCTTGAAGATTTTGATTGGTTTAATAAAATGTTCCCGGATTGCGCTGATGGTATGCTTTATGATATGAGCTATAGCCAACGTTACCAAATAAATACTTTACCTAAGCAATTTACCGAACTCATTGATAGTAATAGTATGTTTTTAGATATTGGCTCGGGGGGCGGAGAAGCTACAGTAGGCCATTTACACCGATTTTTTGGCAATGATATTAAAATTATATTATCTGACCTACATCCAAAAGTCAATTTGTGGTCTAAGTTATCAACTGAAAACATTTCGTATATTCGAGAACCTGTCGATGCTACCCATTTATCAAATTTACCTGATTCTGTTAAAACTGTGACCCTTTTTGGTAGCCTTCATCATATGGACCCAACCACTGTAGAAAAAGTATTTGAACAAATACGCGAAAATAATATGACTCTTTTTATTGTAGAACCCCGGCGATTTTGCTCTATGTTACAATATTTACATATCTTAACGTTACCTGTTTTTGGACTCATTGCATATTCAATAGTTTCACTCGGTGGTAGTGCCATTATGGCCGATAATCCGTTTTATGGATTAATGCGGTTTTTACTTGTGCCTTTTTTTATGACCTTTGACCATATTTTGGGCGCAGCGCGGCGTTATTCTGTTGAAGAAATAGAATCAATGAGCAATGGACTCAAATTATATCATTATTGGGACTGGACGTTTGATTATTATATTTTGGCTAAAAATTGATTCCTTTTGTTCAGGTTTATTTAAAGAAAAATGAATCAACATGACGACTCGGCTCAATAAATATTTGCTTAGTAGCAAAAATTTATCTTTTGTAGAGAAAAAAATGGGTACTATTTATATGTTTCGCTGTCCTAGTAGTAGACTTTATTTTGTAGATGACGATACGTTTACACAGAAGATGGTCGGACCAACAGTTCCTAAAAATATGGTGCCCTCCATGCTATGCCAGGAAGATATATTTACAGTTCATAACTGTGATTTTCGTAGTATATTACAATTTATTCGACCATTTTATGGGGAGTATTATATTATGAAGTCAGGCGATCTGACGATTATTGTTCGTGCTGTGGATGTTTTGTAAATATATTTTTACCTTCTACTATTACAAATGCGTTTTCCAGCACTGTTAATATAACAACCTGGCCCAGAATTTGACTCGGCACAACCGCCTTTTCTCATGCATTTACCCTCCTTAAACCCCTCCGACAACTGCCCAATAAATTTATTCGAAAAATAAAACACAAGTGCAAATACGAGTGCATGTACGGCTGCGACAGTTATTTTACCACCATTCTTGGGTAATGTCACTAAAATACCCGGCGTCAACGCAAAAAACAATACCACAGAAAAAACGAGAACCGTAATATTCATTCTATATACTATGTACGGTTATTTTTTCCTTTATTCTTTATTAAACCAACTCAATGATGAAACATAGAGTAATATTTCTAAATCAATATGCATGGATGGACTATGGTCTTGCCCACAATATAGTGCATTGGGGTCTGGTTCATAATGCGGCACCGATTTGCCATTTTCACTATATTTTTTGAAAACCCATTTTGGTTCTTCAAATGGATAATTTATCGGTAAACGGATCATATAATTTAGTTCTCGAACCGTAAACAAATAAGAGTAAATAACATTATTAATATCCCTGGGTAAACCATCAATATATGTTTCGAGAACATCATAATCACGAGATTTTGATTTTATTTTTAAATATATTATATTAACATATTCAGAGTCAGGTCTTATACTAATTCCTCGAATATTCCTCTCTGTGTCTTGGATACCAAAATATTTATGTAGTTTTCTCAGACTACCACCGCCACGCTTTATATTTCGAAGCATTCTTAGTATAATTCGGTCATTGTTATTCATGGTTTAGTTTGTTATTGTCATTAACATTTGATAATGATAATCAATTTTTGATTAATAACCTCATTATTTTTGGGTAAATTGTTTATTAAAATAATATGTCAATAATCCTTGTAGCAAAGCAAAAACACACATTACTACAATTATTTTTATCCAATCTTTTTTACTGGGTAATTCGAGTTTTGTTTCTTTATTACTAAATCTACCAATATTATAGTGAATTAGGTTCTCAAAAAGGTTTACTAATAAATAAACAAAAAATGAAATGGCAATCAGGTGGAAGCTCGTACCTGAAATAATATACATTATATATTAACACGATGTTTATTTCTATTTATCAACCATTATTTACAGCATGTATTAGAAAAATAAATTGTGCATATAATATAAAATGGTTTCGCTCAATAAAACACAGAAAAAGAGAACCTGGCCATCGCGCCTTTATTTATACTCAAATCCTCGTACTGCCCAAGCAAAAGCCTATAAATATTTAGGTAAGACTGGGAAACTATACCCCGGTACTGTTGCGGGCAAAAAATACTCCGTCTATGATAAAAAAAATAATCATTGGGCTAATTTTGGACAAATGGGTTACGAAGATTATACCAAACACCATGATAAAGCTAGGCGTAAGAATTATTTAACGCGTTCTGGTAAAATTAAGGGCGATTGGTCTGGTAATCGCTATTCGGCCAATAATTTGGCACGTCACATATTATGGTAGTTAAGCACAAGGATACCTTATAAGCAAAATCATATATATAATCATAAACACATAAATGAGATTATCAAATATTATGCCAGCAAACCAATCCATACATGGCTGATATTCAATATATAACTGCTCATGATTTGTTACACTATAATTTTTATATATGTTTTGGTAATTGGTCTCTGGCACTGTGCATACAGTTTTGGTCCACGGCTTAAAATTACGAATTACGTATTGGCAATGTAACACCTTTTCTTTAGTTGCCTGCTTTCTGGCACATTTGCTTGCGCATTTTGCGTTACAATCTGACTGCGCAGCGCAAAATAACGTGAAGAATAGAATTTGTGAAAGCCTCATTTTGTGTTGTTAATTACTTTATCGTATTGAATCAATTTTTTAGTAAAGTTCTCAAAAAATTGATTTGAAATAAAGGAATTGAATTGGTGTAAATTATTTGCAATGGATTTTACCGAAGAAAGGCGGCGCATTTTTAGCGAGAAAATGGCTAGAATGTCTATAAAACCTCAAGACATGTTTTGTAGACAAACTGGTCTTTATTCATCTTTTGATAGCAATGGAATCCCAACACACGATGTTTCGGGAAACGAAATTAGTAAATGTATTGCTAAGAAGTTAAAAAAAGAGTGGTTAAAACAAGAAAAACTATACTTGTCAAATGAGTTTGCGTAAATTAGGTTCTCAAAAATTGATTCTTTTTTGTTCTTCTTTCATGAATAACAAAACAAAACATGTCTGTTGCTGAAATGAATATTTATCCTGTTGGCTCAACTCCAGAATTTGATATTGATGGAGAACATCATACCAAATACGAGGATTATTCCGTCCACAGATACGGCGATTTTGTGTTTCAGAAAAGTACGTCCAAAAATATGAATAAGCTCTGGAGCCATTTTCATTCTAAGCAGAATTATCCCGAATTTTATATCGGTATTGCTAAGAAAATGGCAATTTGTAAGTGCCCCAAAACGGGCGTCGAAGAATGGTATAACGCAGAGCGTTGCCTGTCTGTTCAACAGCCTGCGATTGGTTCAACTATTACCGTTAATGATAAAATTAAAGATAAGGTATATTGTCGCGACTTTGTCTTTATGGGATGGGCCAAAACACCGGTTCATGAGTGGACTATGCAGAACGGAAGAACGTTACAACTTGAGCAGAAATTTGTGGATGGACTTCTACCTCAGGACCGGCGCTATTTGCGAATGAAGGCATAATATAAAAAATATTTATTAATAATTATTTTTTATTGGAGGGGTTTTTGGCAAGGAGCGTCAAATATTTTATGGTATTCCGGCGGGGCCTTGAGGTCCTTCGGGTCCAGCTGGTCCTGTAGGTCCTTCGGGTCCAGCTGGTCCTGTAGGTCCTGTGGGGCCAGTTGGCCCAGATGGTCCTGTGGGCCCTACAGGTCCTTCTGGTCCGACTGGTCCAACCGGTCCCGTGGGACCACCAGACGGTCCTGCGGGTCCAGTAGGTCCAGTTAGTCCTTCAGGTCCTGTAGGTCCAGTTGGGCCAGACGGGCCTGTAGGTCCAGTGGGACCTTCTGGACCTGATGGACCAGTTGCGCCATCTAATCCTTCGGGGCCAGGGGGTCCTGTGGAACCGTTTAAACCGGGAGGGCCGGGAGGTCCAATAAATCCACGTTGGCCACGGTAGCCTCTAGGTCCGCGTTTATAAGAACTCAATGAAGAAAAAGAACTAGAAGATGAAGAAGATGATGAGCTAGATGAAGTTGATTCACTATCCGATGAACTTGATGAAGAATCAGATGAACTGTTTCTACGTCTAGGACCGGATTCTACACCGTGTCTTCTCTCGTTATGACTATCTGACGACCCTTCGCACCTTCAACGGCGACCATGTCCGCCGTGACGACCACGGGAACCACGACCGTATCCTCCTTCATAACCACCATAGCCACCATAGCCACCAAACGAACCAAGCTCAGCAAACTTCAATAAGTTGTTCTCGTTGTTGGTGGTGTTGACCTCGTCACGGAGACGGTTGCGGTCAAGGGTATCTACAACACCAATGACCTCCTGGCTGCGCTGGTCAACCTTCTCTTTAATCTCGCAGCAGCAATCGCCCATCTCTTTAGATAGCTCCATCTTGTGCTTAAGAGCCTCGTATTTGGCCTCGTGGAGTTGAAGAGTTATGAGCTCCTTCGACTTCTGTTGCTCCAAAAGAAGCGAAGAATAGTGGTTGTCCAACTGCTTAGCTAAGCCGGCGGCATGGCCATCGGATTTGCTTACCATAGCAGCAAACTGCATAGCAGAGTGGCTGGCTAAGTCGGCTTTGTTCTTTTGGCCCTCAAGAAGCTGGCTTGCATAATAGGTGCTTGCCTGTGACGCAATTTGCTCCTTGTTCTTCTGGTCCTCAAGTAAAAGAGAAGCATAGTTGTTAGCATTCTGAAGTAACTCCTTGGCGTGATTTGTGGATGCTTGACTGGCAAGGTCAAATTTTGAGCGGAGGTGCTCCTCGGCAAGATTTTGGAAACCCGTGGCGCTAGCAGTGCGTTGCTCCCAAGCAGAATCCGTAATGGCCTTGTTAAGAACATTGAAGTTCTGGATACCATTCACAAGGGTCTCGTTTGAGGCGCGGTTAATATCATTTAAGACAGAGTGGCGGACATCTAATAATTTAGAGTCCGTGGATCCCTGACCAATAACACTCGCTAAGCGGGTCTCGCCAGCATTGCGCTCAATAGATTGTAAAAGACTAGCATAGGTCTCTTTGGTGGTGCTGACGGCATCTAAACCAACACGGTCAACAGCGCGAAGCACGTCACGAGCGCTATCATTAGCAGCCTGACGAGAAGTGGCGTCAACAACAGTCGTGGTAAGGCGACCCTCGCCAGCCACTCTCTCGATCGCGCTCATAATATTTCCACCGTTGCGCTCCACGGAAACACCGACCTGGCTTCCGACACGCTCAGATGTAGCGGCAGCATTGGCACCGTTACGCTCAACGGCTGTACCAATCTGGTAACCAACACGCTCGCTTGTAGCTGTACCAGCAGCACCATTGCGTTCAATGGCAACAGCGTTCTGGGCAATAGTATCAAAGATATTCTTGTTCACATTGGAAAACTCGCTGGTCATAAGACGCTGGGTATCATTGGTGGAGTTGATACCTTTAACAACACCTTCATAGATGTTGCTATTCGTGTTGGCAAATTCATTTGTCATAAGACGCTGATTGTCATTTGTGGCGTTAACCGCTTTTGCGGTTCCTTCGTAGATGTTCGAAGTAAGAGCATTGTTTTGCATTGACGCTAATATTTGGCTAGGGTCGAGAGAGTAGGGGTTGAAAGCAGGAAAAAGAGGCATGCCAGGGTTTGTCGACATCGACATATATTACTGGAGCAGATTATTTTTTCCAAATATTTTTCCTAAATTGTTACCATTAATGCAGTCTGAATTTGTATTTACTGAATTATTCATTGTGGGCACAAAGTACAATTGTAACCGCTGTACTACTTTTGTAATCTTTGTACTACAGCCTTACCATTTGTGGTTTGATGCCGAAATCTTTAGAAAAATTTATAGATAGTTTAATTATATGGCAACGAATCAGGTGGTCGATAGTCATATGACTAATTACTTGACCAATCTGGGATATGAGAATTTTATTTGGAAAACCAAATATAATGAGCTCTGGACCAATTTTTTGGCACTTATGGAAGAAAATAAACGATTACAGGCCGAATTAAACGACTGTAATTCAAAAATACAAAATCAGACCGAACCACAATCCATTCAACAAATGTTAGAAAGTAATGCAGCGGCAGGAAATCGGAATCCATTGATTGATTACTTACAAAAAAAAAATGCTGAACTGATTTCTATTATAATACAAAAGGACCAAATCATTGCCGGCCTACAGAAAAACATACCAAATGCACCGGTTATGCCTCCGCCAAATCCGCATCCGCCGACTCTACCGCAGCAAAATCGATAAATTAAAATGCGTCCATAAATTAATTTTAATCTATAATATAAATATATATCACTTATATTAACCAATGGTTTCTTTGCTTGAAAACATTGACCCTCGTATTGTTTCTTTCTACAAAAACAATCCACAAATTGATATCAACAACGTTAACCTAATGTTCATCGAATTGTTTGAAAGGTCCATGGCGTCACGTCCTATCGTAAACAGTAATAATTTTATTCATGACACTGTTCATGCTCTGAATAATAATATTACAGAAAAGATTGCCGACATACAGAAAGAAAACGCAGTACGTCAACAGATTAGTCATGCCAAATTTATCAATGAAATTGGCGAAATGTTCAAGAAGCACCACCATAATGGTATTGAAAATTGTGAGAACATGAATATTCAACAAATGGGTGGAGTTCTTAACAAAATGTATAACACGGCCGAATTTGTGCTTCAAAATAGCACAGAACAATCGGTTCGCTTTTTTATGAAACGCTATTTAAAACCCGTGATTTTATTCGAATGCGCCGATGTCGAAGAGAACATCAGTACGGATAGAATCGCAGAATTCTATAAAACGGTTGAGGAGAAGAACTGCCACGGTGTGTTTGTGTCACAGCGTAGTGGATTCGCAAGTAAACCGAATTATCTTATTGAATACCATCGCGGAAACATAATCGTATTTGTTCATAGCGCCTGCTATAGCCCGGAAAAAATCAAAATTGCAGTGGATGTTATTGATACTATTTCCGGTAAATTGAAGGAACTGAACACGGGAGGACGCGACGAGAACACCATTTCCAAAGCTGTTCTTGACGAAATCAACAAAGAGTATCAACTCTTTATTTCTCAAAAAGAAGCACTCATTAATTTATATAAAGACTGCCAGAAAAAAGTTCTCAGTCAAATTGACGAAATCCGGTTTCCATGTTTGGACAAGTACTTGTCTACTAAGTATACAAATACTGTTCAGAAACCCGGATTCAAGTGCGATATGTGTAAGGCGTTCAATGCCAATAATTTAAAAGCACTAGCGGCACACAAACGTGGTTGTGCCCGCAAAAACCCTATCTACAAAACTAATGAAATTCGTGCTCCTATTGTAAGCACTTCATTATAACTTATTCACAATACAACGCCATCATAAGAATTATCACCTAAAAATTCCATGAGCTATTATTATCTATATATTATTTTTATTTACTATTTACATTAGTAAAAACTGTGACCATTTATCGTCATAATTTAGACAAAGAACCATTTAAATATTTTGCATATATTTTTATATTCAAAATACAATTTTTGCTAGTTAGCTTTTTTAAATTATTGGTGTAATTACAACTGCAAGTTGCAGTTCATATTAAGGAGCAAAATTATTTTTACTGGAAAAATAATTTTACCGCGTTATTTCATAAGATGTCTTCATCTTCCTCGTCTTCATCGTCATCTTCCTCTTCCTCTTCGTCAAGCCACCATAGCCATCATCGTAGACATAAACACCATCATACGCGCCGTTCGTACCACTACTATTATTATGATTATGCGTACCCAGATCCTTATTTGATTTGGCGCGCCCGTCGTCTTGCATTTTGGTTTTAATTATGTAAATAAGGTAAAACGGCGCTTCGGATAGATTATATTTGTCTTGATATTATCTATTTGTTTATCATTAAATATTTTATATTGATTTGGCAAAAGGCCATGCGTAAAAAATATAGTATAAAACCTCTGTATTTCATTATGATATATAATACCGACTTCGTTTAATTTGGACCCACTAAAAATCTGGCTTGGCCGTGTTAATCTTTCTAATAAATATTCGTACGTCGACTTTGGATGCCGCCGAATAAGATCTCGAGATATACTAAAACAAGGGCCATGTCCCCAAGAATGCACATTTTTTGGCTTTTCAAGGTCATTGGTAAAAATGACATCATACCAATTCGTCCAAAAATCTATTTCGGCTTGTTCGTGATATAAATAACTAATTGTTTCATTATGCTTACCCACTGTCATATAATCATAGTTAGTGCAATTTTCTAATAAATAATATAGATGAATACCATATTTTTGCCAATTTGATTTCACAAAAACAGTTACGTCGTCTAATCTATCATAGTTGTTTACTATATGATATATAAAAGCATATTCACAGCGACATATATTTGGGATTTCGATTAATTGATAGGGTAGGTCTGCAAATTGTTGTGAGTTCTCATTTATAGCAGTTTTTTTATAAATAATATAGGGTAGGCTTTTTTTTATTAAATAAAGCGTCCATGATAAATTTATATCATCATTATAACAACTTGTAACTATGCGAATTGGTGCCATGCATAATATAAATAGAGACTAAAAATTATTTGTTTATTCGCGTCTTTCTATACCCACCCTTCGGTGTTCTCGATTTTCTACTTTTTGATGGCGACGTTCGGTCCAATCGTTTACGCATTAGCGTATATTCACTATCTGGGTCATCCATTGCACAATCTTTTTTTTTTATAATTTCAAACCCATATTTACCATAAATATTAATTAATATTTGCGCCTGTTCTGGGTTCTCATTATCTACCATCAAATTTATGTATCTTAATCGCTTTGTATTTTTTTTTGTAACTATTTCAAATACTTTTAGTAGGGCTTTTACCGGACTCGCTGACTGTTTACTGTTGCTAATTCGACATAAATCATTAATCCACATTTGAGGTTTACCGGTATCGCACCAGTCATAATATTGTAATGTCCCAGAAGCTACGTCATCATGATTTTTGTTTTTAACAAAAGCTATAGCAGTATATTCGCCATTCTCAATATTTCGCGAAACTACTGCCTCATCAATATCTAAACAATGTTTTCCATTTTGCATTCGACTCCCTAAACGATTTACTAAATCATGCTCAGTGGCAGTTTTTTCTGCTCCCAAAATTGGTAATAAATAAACTTCATATTCGAATTCATGCTGGTCCATTTCAACAGTTCCATGAATCGGTTTTGTAGTATCTAATGTTTTGGCATCGTATATTGATTGTGCTACCATTTATATATACAAATAAAAAATTGACTTAATGGTTGACATATTAATAATGTTATTATGCCCGTTTTACGACCGATTATCAAAAATGCCGAGGCCGCCATCTGTAAAAATTGCGCTTATTTTAGAGAACCTAAAAGCCCGCAATCCATACTTATGGGGAAATGTACTAAGTTTGGAGAAAAAAACATTATTACTGGCTCAATCAAATTTTTATTTGCACAAGAAATAAGAGCAGATGAAGATTTGTGCGGAAAACGAGGAATTTATTATAATGAAAAAATGTCTAATAATTAAAAAATAACTATATTTGCGTTTTTACTCAAGTGTTTTGTATAATGTTCTTTTTGTCTAGATTCGATCAAATTTGAGATATATAAATTTTTACCTTGAAATAATATACCTCCTAACATTGAGAACCCACCTTTATGTAAAAATAAATTACTGGCTTTTCGCATTAAACATAAATGAACGTCAGCGTTGGAAAAATCAAATATTGCTTTGTCGCCCAGAGCTGCTTTTATTATATCTAATGATTGATTTAATGTGGTTTTTGGTTGTTCTATATCAGTAAACCAATTTTTATCAGAATGTATTCCTGATAATATAAAAATTTTATCATAATCTGATGCTAATCCTTTTATTTTTTCTACCGTACCCTCGTCGATAACACCCGAATCTCCGCTTCTTATATGTGCAGTAAGAGTTTTTTCATTTGATACAATATCTATAAGGTGTTGAAATTTTTCGCCATTTCGTTTTATGTATTCATCGGTAGATTCACGAATTCTGTCTTCGTTTGGTATATCCTCATCTTCCGGGCGTGAACTAAAATATATATTACCAATACTACCTTTATGATGGTCTACGGCATTTTGATGGTCTGGGCGTAACTTTTTTATTGGCCAATTCCCACCTGTCCAGTACCAAGGAGTGTTTAGTATATCACCAATGTTATATGTTGCTTGCTCGCTATCATAAACCGGTATATCAAAACTTTCGTTACCACGTATTATCATTAACAAAAGTACCAAAATTAGTAGAATTATAATTAATAGTCGCATATCTTTACAATATTATTATATTTTGTTAAATGGTTTATAAAAATATAGTTTAGTATATTTATAATAAAATGAAACTCCTTGCGCTTCTCGGGTTTCTAACTTCTGTTGCGGCGTTTTTCCCAACGTTTTTTAAAGCAATTCGAGAACCCGGACACGCGCTATTTATGAAAAATTATCCATATTCTCGGTCATATTATGAAAACTATTTACGTCGCCTTAATTCTAAAAACATTACTATCCAAAACCAGGAAATTATGGGTACGAATGAAAACGGCACGGAGCAATCTCATTTTTTTGATGATTTAGCAGAACTTTACGCGAATCAAAATATTAGTAGACCCCCTGGAGGATTTCGTATTATTATTAATCCGGGCGGTATGATACCAGGTTTGGGTCTTAAATATAATGAACAGGACGACGATGACAACGACAACGATAACAATAAATTTTATGGTTCTAATAGTCGTAATACTAAGAAAAAATCCGACAATTTCGAAGTCATTGATAAAAGTCCCATTTCGTTCAAAGATATTGGTGGTTACGATAATATTAAACAAGAGCTAAATCAATGTATCGATATTTTGTCAAATTATACCAAATACCAAGGATATAATATTCGCATACCCAAAGGCCTTATTTTTGAGGGTCCTCCTGGTAATGGTAAAACCTTATTTGCTAAGGCACTTGCTGGAGAAGCAGGTGTGTCTTTCATCGCCGTATCAGGTTCCGAATTCCTAGAAAAATACGTTGGAGTTGGTTCTAGCCGTATTCGAGAACTTTTTCGTTTAGCAAAAGATAATTTACCCTGTATTATTTTCGTCGATGAAATTGACGCCGTAGGGCGCCGCCGCTCGACTGATGCCGAGACAGCTAATACGGAGCGCGATTCAACCCTGAATGAGCTCCTGGTCGGCCTAGATGGTTTCAAAAACACTTCGGGTATTTTTTTAATTGGTGCCACGAATCGCGCAGATTTACTAGACCCGGCTTTAATGCGACCCGGGCGCGTAGACAAACGTATTTTTATTGGAAATCCCGATGAAAAAACCAGGGCCGCTATTTTTAATATTCATAGCCGCGGTAAACCCATGGCTAATATTAATATTGAAGAACTCGTTGAAAATACTGCGGGGTTTTCTGCTGCTCAAATCGAGAACTTATTAAATGAAGCCATGTTAAATGCCCTTCGACTAAATCGTAATTCGATGAACAACGAAGACATTGAACTCGTCCTTAATAAAATGATGGTCGGGTGGCAACCCAATGAGCATGAATTTACGGATTCTATTATTGATCATATTGCAATTCATGAACTAGGCCATGCCGTCGTAGGACTCCTATGTAAACATCATAGTCCTGTTACCAAAATATTAATTAATTTACAAGCCCCGAATAGTCCTGGATATACCGTTTTTGCCAATAATAAAAGCCCTATTATGACTCGCGAAGCTTTGTTTGAACATTTGATGATTTTACTCAGTGGTCGCATTGCAGAAGAAGTGTTTTATGGTCGCTCCATTACTACTGGCGCTATTAATGATTTCGAAGAGGCACTTAAATTAGCACAAAAAATGATTTTATATTATGGAATGGGTAAGCATGCGGTATATCCCGACATGAGCGAAAAATATAAAGAGATGGTCGATGTTGAGGTAGCGAGCTTGATAGACGAAGCCTATCATTATGCCGAGTTTTTAGTACGAAATTCGCGTGATCTTATTCAGGAAGGCGCCGATATATTAAAAAAAGAAAAATTGGTAAAGGCCGAAGAACTTATTCAATTAATGAATGATAAATATCAAAGTATTGCTGCTCTCAAATTAAGAGAGATTTAATGCCTATTCCTCATTATCTGGATGTTTTATCTGTGGAGAATCTAATTCACGAATAACAGTCCAAACTGCCGAGCCCGTATTTGTACAACCAGTAAACCAGCCAGCAGAGAACTGTGGCGGACCTAGTGGCCGCCAACCCTCCTCCATAAATCCGTTCACGCGTGTACTGAACGCCTCCATATTTTTTTCAAAGTTTTTCTCATTAGCATTATCAGTATCATAATACTTGGTCCAGTGTTCCCATATCATGATATACTCAGTCCTAGACGACATTATTTGTTTATCCAATAATTGATATAATAAATAAAATTCAATTTTTCATTCTTTAAGTACCCTAGACAATTTATTATATTATTTTCATAAATCCCCAAAAAGAAATAGGCCAACTTTTGGAAATTGGACATTTTATAAATGTCCAAAATGAAAAAGTACGAGATAAATAATTCTGGGAAAAAGCCAAAAAACGGATTGTGAGCTTAATGCAGTAAATTCCAAAATATTAATTTATGATCGACTGCATAACATTTTTACAGAAAATTGGCCGCGCCACCTTTAGGAAGATTTTTTATTTCCAGTTTATAAGAATGTCCGGAAATAAAATTGTGCTCGATAAACCTATAAAGATTTATAAATGTTTTGTATGTGACTATAATACGTATCAAAATGGTGATTATAATAAACATTTATTGACCCGTAAACATGAAAGAAGAATCATGGAAATATCTGGAAATAAAACGGAAATAATAGGAAATAAAAAATCCTCCTGTGATGATAACGCGAGACACTTTTGTTATAAGTGTAATTATTCAACAAATTTAAGTAGTGATTTTGCAAAACACGAGGTAAGCACAAAGCATATTAATGCAAATATGACAAACAAATTAGAATGCACAAACTGTAATACGTGTTTTAAAACAGCGAGTGGAATATGGAAACATAAGAAAAAATGTAAGCCCATAGTTACTAGCGAATCTGTGCCCATATTAGCTAACGCAATCGAACCGGAAAATCCATCTACCGCAATTATATGTGAAATGTTCAAAGAGATGATGAAATCCAATAAAGAAATGCAGAATATGTTTTTAGAGCAAAACACAAAACTATTTGAAATCGCAAAACAGAATTCGAGCACGCATCAATCAAATAATACGAATTCGCTGAATACAAATAATCAATTTAATCTTAATTTTTTCTTGAATGAGACATGTAAAGACGCCATTAATCTAACAGATTTTATTAATTCGCTACAAGTTCAAGTCGAGGATTTTGAGAACACTGGTCGACTTGGTTATGTTGAGGGGATTTCTCGTATTATTATGAATGGTATTAAGAACATGGATGTTAATAAACGACCAATACATTGTACTGATGTAAAACGCGAGACGGTATATGTGCGTGATCAAGATGCATGGGAAAAAGAAAATCCAGAAAAACAGAAATTACGAAAAGCTGTAAATCGCGTAGCAGAACTTAATTTGAAACAATTACAAAAATGGCAGGAATTAAATCCAGAATGTATTAATAACAACTCAAAGGAGAACAATGAATATATTCGACTTTCATTGACCGCTTTAGGAGGAGCAACGGAAGAACAAGATGAAAAATATATGGATAAAATTATGAAAAATGTTTTACGGGAAGTTGTTATTGATAAAAATAAATTGTGATTCTAATATATATGGCGGAAGTAAATCGTGTAGTACCATTAAAAGAAAATGAAATGGCAAACATTGCTACGAATAGCGCGGTAGCTATTGCTGGTCCTCCTCCTCAAGAAATAGATGAAATATCTAATAATGGAATAGGAACGGAGGCCGCGCCAGAACAGCAACCTGAACCCGTACAGCAAGCTATGCCTGCGCCTGCACCTGCTCCTATGCCTGCACCTGCTCCTATGCCTGCACCTGCGCCTATGCCTATGCCTGTGCCTGCGCCTATGCCTGCGCCTATGCCTATGCCTGCACCAAGACCGATGCCACCAATTTCAATACCAAAAGAAATTATTGTAGAAGAAGAGTTTTTATTAAAACCTAACGCCCCTCGTTTAGAAGAGGAAAGCTTTAAGGATGAAGTAGATTTAATACCAGTGGTGCGTCGTAGTCGTAAGAGTAAAACTTCTTCCAAATCCCCATCCAAAAAGACACGTAAATATAAACGGTGTAAAAAGAATCATCGTAGAAATACTAAAACACATCGTTGTAATACCAAATGCCCACCTGGTAAAAAGAAAAATACCACAAACAAAAGATGTATAAATAAAGGCGGTAAAAAGGTTGGTAAGAAATAAAAGATTTGTTTTTATAGATTTAAAAAAATAGACATTATATATTTACTAATATATAATGGAATTATTAGAGAATGTACATGTAAAAAATTTGGCGAGTATATTGAAAGAAATTGGAGAAACAGTGGAGGGTAATTTGATTTGTGATAAAACCGCTGACCATTTCATTTTAGATGAAAATTTAGATAAAATCAAAAATTTGCAATATTTGGTTCGTGATAAAAAGAAAATATGCGAAATCGGAGTTAATGCTGGCCATAGTCTTCTTATTATGTTGCTTGAAAATCCCGAGGCTGAATATTTATTATTTGATTTAAATTGTCATGCCTATACAATTCCTTGTTTAAAATACATAGCATCGGTATTTCCAAATACAAAAATGTCGTTGATGACGGGGGATTCTACTAAAACAATAGTCCAGTTTTTAATAAACAATAAAGATGCCCTCCATCAATATGATTTATGCCATATCGATGGTGGGCATACGTATGACGTTTTTTCGGCTGATTTTCATAACGTAAAATATTTATCAAAAATGGGCTGCCCTGTTATATTTGATGATTCAGATAATGAACATATTGATATGTTTTTAAAAAAAAACGTTGCGCAGAATAACATATCAGAATATGAAGACCCAAATATTATAAATACAGATAAACATTTTGTTTATAGTTATAAAAATTGATTTTGTTGATTTATTTATTAATATAAGTAAATTTACCATGCTAACTCGTAGTCAGACAAAAAAGGTGCAATTTGCCGTTAATATTGATTTTGATGAGGCCAGTCGGGCTTGGCGGGAAAACAAACGCGTTCTCAAAAACGGCTGTTTTGAATATGTTAAGCCAATCAGTCCGCGTATAAAAAAATAATTAAAACAATATAAAAAATAAATCTTATGTAATGTATAATGTCCTGTGAGCTTACTGAACCTGTTCCTACCGAGATTCCTAGCCAGATTACTGAGCCTAGTCCTATTCCTACCGATGCCAAGTCGGCCATTGTAAATAATGATTTGCTCAACGTTCCTGTCAGTAATGAGAACGTGGCACTTAATGTCATGGTCTCTTTTTTGAATGTGGCCCAGAAACGCGGTGCTTTTTCTTTTGATGAGTCGGCCAAGATTTGGGAGTGTATCAAGAAGTTTATCCCCGAGGCACCTATTGATGCTAGCGATAATGTTTAATTGTACTAAAATAATATTTTTTCACAGGTTTTTTGGCTAATTTTAGAATTGTCGTGGGTAGCCCGGTTTATGACCCAACTGCCGCTTTGATTACAGTACCTACATCCGCATTAACAAATATAACAAATACTAAATATTTGATGGATGGCTCTACTATAACTAATGATGGTTCATCGACTCAAACAATAACAAATGTTGCTAACGTAACTTTAAGCACGTCTCAAGTGCTATTTTAGTGCCCTGTCATCCGAACAAATTCCTCATCACTAATTGGTTCATGCTCCAAATATTTACCTTGCAAAATAGAAATAACAATATAATCTAGGTCTTCGCGCGACGCATTTAATCTTAAGATTTCGCCAGTTTTAATATTAAATATTTTAAATACTTTTGGTTCACCCGGCCTTGTCACTGCCCATAACCAAGCGTATATTACAACTTGTAATAAATGGTCCATTGATATTTTACTAGTACATTTAATTTCCCATACTGTAGATTCTGTTATTAAGTCCGTACGCGCCGTAAATCGGAATTTTTTGTTCTCAAAAAATTGCGCGAGTGCTGCATCAATTAAAGCATGTTCTGGCTCCATCGAAGGATTCAATATAGTTTCTTCAATACGAGGGCAAACATCAGCACATTCTTTGCCGATGACATCATTTAATCGTTCTCTACAATTATTAAATTGTTGGTCAGAAAGCCAGTTATATTCTGCTGCATTAATCTGTTTTAACTTGAAATATAATTTTTCCTGTGTAGCCACATAAATATTGGCCAAATATAAATATTCTTTAATTGAGCCAGTACATGGTCCAAGGGCATCAACGAGTTCTCGAATATAAATATGTTCGCTAGATTTCATTTGGTCCAAGGTTTGGTGTATGATTGTTAATAATATATTTGATTTTTCGTTTTTAGAGAACATGTTTGTCAATTCGTCATAATACATGGCAGGAATCGCAATACCATTGAGGTCACTTACTTCTTCAAAATGTCCCGAACTGGTCTGAATGATAGACGGAATATCAAATTCACAATCTTTTTCGAGAACCTGTTCACTAACGAAAATACGGTCAACGATGGGTGATATTTCTTCAATTGTGGATTCCGGTATGAATTTTATCATATTGGTAGGGGTTTCGAAATGTTTATCGACTAGGTTAATAGACTCTGGTACAGTACGTTCATCAGCATAAAAAATAGATTTGGGTTGGCCCTTAAATTGAATATAGGGCTGCGCACGCATTTCATGATGATTTAATTTTAAAAACGGTAACGGTCGATCGCCCGCAAAATTATCGCCTTCTAATAAAAAAAGCGCTTTACTAGCCCTTGTTGCCCCAACATATAGAGTGTTTGGACAACGGTCGGTAGGTAATGTTCTCGCATAAAACTCAAAATAACTATTATCAAATCCCACAATAAATACATAAGGGCGCTGACGACCTTTTACAGAATGAAACGTAGAAAATACTATTTTACCATCAATGACACGATCATCAATGTTCTCGTTTTCCATCATCGGAACATAACAAGGAATTCCCTGACTAACGAGAACATTTTCCATTTTACGGACCACGCTTTTACTACTTTTTACGGAGGCACCTAATATAAAAAAATCCGAAGGTTTGGCACCCTGAGCCAGTAATCGGTTGACTTCAAAAATAACCGTCTTTTCTAGATTGGTTCTCGAATTTCTAACATATTTTACGGTTTCATCTGACCGACAAGAATTCATACGATGTTGGCCAATCATTACATTATTGACAAAAGCACAAATTTCATCGGTTATTCTATATGACATTTTCATGGAGCAATTTGAGAACTCGTTGGTTCTCAAAAAAGGACATTTTTTCCATATTTGTTCGGCTAGAGTCAAAAATCGGGCATCGGAACCTTTAAATTCGTAAAGAGACTGGAGTTCATCTCCTAGAATAAGTAATTGAAATTTATGATTGATCTTTTCGTTCATATCCTTAATAAATTTCTGAACAATTTGAAAATAGACCAATGTCATGTCTTGTGTTTCATCAATAACGAGAACATTACATAAGGGAATTTCTTGCCGTGGTTTTATGTCATGATATAAAATACGGCGTAGACCGGTATCCGTAAAACAGTTTGGTAAATAATAACGGACAGCCAAACTATGATACGTATGGATTTTTATATTTGTGAGACCAAGTTCTCGAACTTTTTCTTTAATTTCTGCACGTAATGATGCGTTATAAGTCAATTGAAGGAACTGTTTGTCGGGCATTTGTTGGGCCGCGCTCAATACAGTGGAACTTTTACCAGAACCAGCGACAGCGCAAACTATGGCGTTTTTGCCCTCTTTTATTTGTTCAATAATATAAAGCTGTTCATCGCTTAACTGCATAGTGACTTTTATTAATGGACAATGTTTTTTATATATTTTTATAGACAAATAGAATGTTCTCATTTTTACGAATAAAATTTATATAAAGGAAACGCAAAAAATTGAATCCTTTTTGTCGATTTATAAATTACGCAAAACAAAATCAAGTATGATTGAAGAATTAATGAAAGTAAAGGCAGAGGTAGCGTTAGTTGAGAGCTCTGTTGAAATGGCTGAACCAAGCACACCCCAGTTTGCCTCAAATTGCAGGCGTTTCCTTCTAACCAAGTTGAACAAGAAAGTAGAGGAAATTGAAGAGGCTATGTTTGGTATTATGCGAACACAGCACGCCATCTTTGAAGCAACCTCTTCTGGAAAGGCGTATTTTGCGTTTATTCGTGGCAATAAATGCATAATTAAATCTTCACAGGAATGGTCTTTAAGTCGGACAAATTTAAGCCCAGTTGAAGAAGACATCATTTTTAAGCAATTTAATGACTGGCAGGACAAGCTTGAAAAAGAGTGGCATTACATGTTTGACAAATTTGCTGTATAAAAAAAATATACAGTAAATTATATTTATTTCCCGGATATAAAAAAATAGTTATTGTAAACGCAATTATTTTTTATTTATTTATTATGGCACGTTCCTTGGCAAAAGCAGCCGCCGCTGCAGCACTTCTCGATAATATGCGTTGATAATGTACAGCATCTTGCGGGGTTTTCCACGTGTAAGTCAGAAGAGCCGGGTTTGTTGTCTGCCATTGTTGCATTGCAGAGTCATTTTTTATTTTATCGGTACCAGATTGAGTAGGGCATAATAAATACTCCTCTCCCACTTTATAAACAGTTGCGTCAGATGACATCTTAATTGTGTGTTTTGTATTACTACATAAATTAGCGAAAAGGATTCAATTTTCGGAATCGTATTATAAATAAACAAATAATTTTATCCGTATAAATAAATGGAAACAAGATCAAGAAAAACTGTAGCAAAATCGAGAACCCGAAAGGCTAGCCCACCACATATTGAAATTGTTAGCGGAAATGAAGGCCAAGATTATACTTTAACACGATTAGAAAAAATGCAGGGCGAAAAACACATATATAAATTAGAATTTGATAATGCAGAAGGAGACCGCTGTATTAATTATATTGATGATGCGAACCGGCATGTAGTATTTAAAGGTGCCGATGGTAAATATGTACTTTTAAAGTTACCTAGTACAAATAGTAAGAGTAAGGTTTCATCAATGTCAGATATGAAAAAAAAGTGCGCCGATGCACTTGCTAAAAAACGTACGATTGGCAATAAAAACGTTCAATTGGTCAAAGACGCGATTTTACTCCAAGCATGTGCCCCAGAAATCAATTTATCGGCGGCTCAGCATTCTATTGAGGAGCTAAATCGAGAACTTCGTAAAAAATGCCCGAATCTGCATTTAAAATTAGCACCCTATTATGATTTTTTAGAACCGTTAAAACGATACGGAGAACATGGTCATGTGTGTATTGGATGCCAATATTATAATACTTTAATTTTAGCGTTATGTACGGATGATCGATGTATTAGTTCAATTGAACTAATAATGGTTCATGAAGGAGAAATATTGATAAATTCCAAGACGGACGAAGACCAAGAAGGTAAAAAATATAATAAATTATTAAGAGCGGTTTTATCCATAGTTGGATATAAAATACCCGGAATGCGCTTTTTTAAAAGTACGGCGATTAATCCAGTTAGTACGTGGCTACTTATACAATATTCAAATGCTCGAGTTGTTGAAGGCGACCCTTTTATAGATTTTTTAAATGGGCGTAAGGTCACGAAAGAGTTAATACAAGAATATTATCCCGCGGATAAAAGAGAACATAAAGAAGTAAAATTAATTGTAGATTTAAATGCCGAAAATGCAGCAGACGCACATAAACAATTTAAAAAAATAGTTACGGCGGAAAATGAGCTAGTATGTTAATCCAATAACAACCAATTTTCAGGAAGACAAACATAAGTGTAATAGCTCTTTTTGCCTTTATATTTAAATTCGTTATTTGAGATACTATAGAGCTCGGCTTTTACAGCGCCGTGATTTTTGTGTTTATCTCTATCATTATATAAAATATCAGGAACTGCATGTATAATGAGTTGATCATTTATAGTTTTACTGTTGTCAATGTCATCATAGACTACAGCAAGATGACCCTGGTCAGTTTCATTATCTTTAAATCTTGCCAAAAGTAGAGTACCTTTTGGATATCGCTTTTTCAAATCCAGTTTTTCTAGCCTTTTTCTCTGAAATAAATAAAGAAACCAAGCACCGGTTCCACCAGGTAAGGTTTTGAAAAATTCTTTGTACTTCCCAGTAATGTTTCCATTTAATCCTGGTATAGATAATCCCGCTTTTCTTCGCAATAAATTGGGGAAACCGGCGCATACAATAGATTTATCATTTTCTATAATATCTGTTGGCATTGGTGCAGGAGCATTTTCGCACCAAAATTTATCGGTTCCATTAAAAGAATCAAATTCTGGGTCATACCAGCGAAATGGAGCGCCAATTAATGATGTAGCGTATTCCAGAATAGTAGTTATGTTCGATTGTTCCATGTTGATTAAGTTTTTGCTTTATTTTGTTGCGCATGGATCAAAATCAATTTTCGTTACCAATTATATAGACATTATATAGTAAAAATATATAATGTCTTTTTCCTTTTTCAATAGTTTTAATGGAAATTCACAACGCTTAGGACAAAACTATTCTATTGTGTCACCAGATGTTAATCCACCTGGCTCAGTTAGCTCAATTGGCTCAGATACGTCTTCTGTAACATTTAGTTTTACTGCGCCAAGGACGGGTGGTACAATTTCTGGTTATACGGCTTATGTTAACGGAAAACCGTTTAGTGGTACTGGTGGGCCCAGCTCTTATACAATAAATGGACTAAGTCCTGGTGGTAACTATACGATTAGTATGGTAGCAAATATTGTATCGACAAGTAGTACAAGCAGTACTACTGCGACAACATTTATTCCTACGTCAATTAGTAGTTGCGCACTATGGCTAGATGCAGCAGATGCTACAACGATAACCCAATCATCGTCGCTTGTAAGTAGTTGGGCTGATAAATCTGGGCAAGGATTTCATTTTACACAAAACGCTTCCAAACCCACTTATGGAACGACAACGGATTCTAAGCCATCAGTAAATTTTAATGTATCATCAAGTCAATATCTTTCTAACACAACGATAAGTACAACCACATCTTACACTATATTAATTGTAAATAAGTTTATTGAGTATGGCGGTCGCAATGATAGCAATAGAATATTTACGTCCACATTTAACCCCGGATTACTAATGCAAGTATCATATCCGCCAAGTAAATATTATGTAGGAGGAATGGGTAATGGTTCTGGTGGGTGGAGTGGTTTGATAACAGCAGGCGATATGATAAGTTTAAATATAATAGCACAAACACACGACGGAACAAATTTGTATGCGTATCAAAACGGAACAACATATGGTCCGGTTAGCGCTATCAGTTCTGCGACATATACCGGTTTGGCCATAGGGGGGCCAGTTGGTGGCCAGTTCTATAATGGAAATATTTGTGAAATATTAATGTACAATTCGGTTTTATCGACAACGAACCGTCAAAAGATTGAAGGTTATTTGGCTTGGAAATGGGGGCTTCAGACCAGTTTACCCGGTGCGCATCCTTATTATAGCTCGGCACCAACTGGTGGTACGACCACGGTTACAACAACCACCACAAAAAACGTTTTATCAAATCCCTCACGTCCTCTGGTTATCAGTACTCTCGCACCCTTCCCTACAAATATTACATTAATTAGCGCGACGACGACGTCACTTACGTTTAGTTTTACTGCACCGACGACCGGCTCGACACCGACTGGATATACTCCGTATATTAATGGGTCAGCAGGAACAGGTTCGGGAACGCCCAGTTCGTATACTATTAGCGGCTTAAGTGCGGGCACAAATTATTCTGTCGCACTTGGAGCAAATGTTAGCACAGCAGGAGCATTGAATCCCACAACAATTAGCGGATGTCTAGTATGGTTAGATGGTGCAGATACCACTAGCATTGTTTTCTCTGGGTCCAACATTACTCAATGGAATGACAAATCTAACAGTGGTTACAATTTTACTCAGGCAACAACTGCGTCACAACCAACATATTCGGCCATGTCAAATGGAAAAAATGGAATAAATCTTGGCACTTCAAAATATATGACAAATACTTCAGTCGCATTCCCTACTAACTATACTATTTTTGCTATTGGTTATACTGCATCAAACGGTTATGGTAGATTATTACAAGGAAGTATTACTAATGGTCAAACTTTATATTTTGGAAGCGGTAATGGAAATAAAAATTTTGCTACTGTTAATGGACCAGGAACTGCTTCATTTAGTGATGCTAGTATTGATAATAGTCCAGCAACAAGTGTTGCTAGTTTATGTTTGATGGAGATGACCAATAATAACACGAATACCGGATTAATACCTTACGTTAATGGAACGGCATTAACAGCTAAAAATGGAATAACTACAACGTTTACAGCGTTAGTGCTAGGCTCAAGTCCAGGTGGAGGTTCCCAATACTGGAACGGCTATGTCGCAGAAATCCTTATTTATAACTCTGTGTTAACTACCACCCAGCGCCAACAAGTTGAAGGTTATTTGATGTGGAAATGGGGGCTTCAGACCAGTTTACCTGGTGCGCATCCTTATTATAGTGCGGCACCAACTGGTTCAGTAACAACGATTTATCAAAACCCCAGTCCGGTATCGCTAACCACCGCTATTGGTTCGCCCACTACACTAACATTTATTAGCTCAACAGCAACAACAATAACATTTAGTTTTACAGCACCAAGCGGAACAGTGACTGGATACACGCCTTATGTGAATGGTTCGGTCGGAGTCGGTTCGGGAACAGCGTCCTCGTATACTATTACTGGTCTAACCAGTGGTACATCTTATTCTATCACTGTTAGTGCATACGGACCAGCCGTAACTTCTGCACAATCAACAAGCGTATCTATGACTACGTATACACCTCCCGACCCTTATCAAACAGAATCAAATATTACTATTGCATATGGTATGTTTTTAATTGTACCAACATATACAGGTCCCGTAGTAAGTATAAGAAATTCTGGAACGGGAGTTACTGCGGATTTTTACGCGGATAAAACGCAATCCTATTTAACAACAGGTGCTGGCGGAACAGGAACATCATATAGTTCATGGATTAGCACCAACACAGGTTATTTAACAAAATGGTATGACCAAGGAAGTGTCGGTAATCATGGAACACAAACTAACACCGCTATACAACCAAATATTATATTAATTTCGGGAAAATATATTCCTCAGTTTTCAAGTACAGTTGGGTCATATATTGCATTCACAACATCAATTTCGCCCTACACAATTTTTAGTCAATTAAATATATTAAACGAAACATCAGGATATAACGGTGTTCTAGGCAATTCTTCAACTTGGGCAAGATTAGCTATAATGGGCGGCGGTTTAGGAGGACAGGGTCATCAATATGATTGGTTACCGAATTCGGGCACAGTAACAATTTATGTAAATGGTGCAACTGCAACTGGCATAACAAATGCTAACAATTATTGGAACACTTTTTCTCTTTCTGCATCGAATCCAATGAATGCCAATTTTAATAGATTAGGAACTGATGGATATAATACTAGTAGAGGAATGAATGGGTATATGGCTTGTATGGTTTGTAATAATAAAGTCATGACCACATCTAGTATGGCAAAATTTTATGACAATAGATTGATATTATAAAAAACAATAATATAAACATTACTGATTATATTATCAAATGCGCGTCAAATTAATCAGTCACAGCCAGCCCGTCGCCACCGACAAAACTTCATCTTTACAAGATATCGTTGCTTTCTGTGCACGCGTCTCCAATCCATCCAACCAACTCAATACCGATACGAATGAGCGTCTAATACGGTACCTCATCAAGAACAATCATTGGTCGCCCCTTGAAATGGTATCAGTATGTCTCGAAATTGAAACCACTCGCGACATCGCCAGGCAAATCCTGCGTCATCGTTCGTTCTCGTTTCAGGAATTTTCACAGCGTTATGCAGTAGCCGATCTAGGTTTCGAGTACAAAGAAGCCCGCATACAAGATACCAAGAACCGCCAGAATAGTATTGAGACTGACGACCAACGCCTCCAGCAACTCTGGACAACAATGCAAGATAAGGTTGCGGATACAGCGGAAGCAGCGTATCAGTGGGCTCTAGATAATGGTATCGCGAAAGAGCAGGCACGCGCGGTACTACCTGAGGGAATGACGATGTCGCGACTTTATATGAACGGAACGCTCAGGTCGTGGGTTCATTATATTCAGTTGCGTAGCGGTAACGGCACGCAGCGCGAACATCAGGAAGTTGCGCTCAAGTGCGCAGAGGCAATTAAGTCTATTTTCCCGATGATTGAAGAGTTTATTTCAACTATTTAATTACCTGAAACATCTGTATTACTTGAAACATCTATATCACCAGAAGCATCAATCGTACTAGAAATGTCCGTATTTGTATTAGCAATTTTGTACTCTGCTCCACCTGCATTATCAAAGAAATCAATCATCATTTGGTCTTTTCTGGTCCCAATGATTAACACATTATAGTCGCCGTCTTGCGAAACCTTAATTTTAACGGTCTCATTATCGTTCTCTAATATACCAAAACCGGATCCAAGACAATTTGACGGATTCACCCAAATCTGAGTATCTTCGTTCAAAAACTTATAATAACTTGGTAGCACAAATGACGCGGATAAATCGACGGCGTTTATTTTATACCGATACATATTATCACCACGGGTTGGAGCTTCTACGAAACAATGACGAAGACGAGTTGTCTCGGATTTTGAAGGATCGGGATGGACAATATCAAAAGACCCACCACCTTTGGTAAGTGTACTAGCTACATATAATTTACCTCCAAATGAGACGTCTGATCCCACGTATAAACGTCGATTAAATGATACGTCACCGGCGCAAAATAAACGGCTGCTCATAGAAACATCGTTAATAAAAGCACTAGTACCAGCATGTATAGTATTTCCAATAATGGTTACGTTTCCATAATTATTAAAATCAGCACGGTTCAACGTCAATGAACCGCTTAAATCGAGAATAGTATTAAATGGACTTGAATTTTTAAATATACCCGTAGTTGTTCCCAAATAAACATAAGAAGTTAAATCTGACGATGCAGCGAAATTATTTGTCGTTGAACCAACAGATACAAGAACTTGACTAACCGACCAAGCAGTTGAAGAATTCATGGTGTAGGTATAAACATTTGTTGCAGTAGCAACCAAAACATAACCAGCATTCGTAATCTTACAAAGTTTTGGTATCCCTGGTAAAGTGGGTAATAATGTGAACGAAGTACCAAAATTAGTTGAAATCGAAACCTGATTTCCTCCGTTTGTATAGACACCCAGGGACTGTCCATCTGGACTCATAAAAACCAAAGGTCTACTATTACTATAATTGCCTTCCCTGTCATAATATTGTAGAATATCACTTGTTAAATCAGTAAATGTTGCTCCATAATCCGAAGATACGGAAATAAAAATATTTTTGGTTACTATTGTTACAGGAATTCGAGCGATTATTACGTATTGGCCAGTAGAAGACATGTCGCCGTCATAAGCGGTATAACTGTTTGTGCTTGTCCAAGACGCACCATAATCAGAAGATATAATTGTTCTCATATCTGTACCATAAAATCTATTGTTCGAAACAAGAATATATTGTCCACTATCACTCATGATTGTTGTGCCTGGTTGATTTTGTGCTTGATATAACGAAGTAAAATCACTATTGTTTAGCACTCCATTCCAAGTTACGCCGTAGTTCGAAGAAAACTTTGCTCCATAAGCACAAATATATTGGCCATTCGTAGAAATTTTGCCCTTTCCACTGGAATAAGTATTTGTAGTCAAAATCGTCCATGTGCTTCCAAAATTTGTCGAATAGTTTCCATTCGAATCTAAAAAATATTGACCGGTTGGACTACATATTATGAATGTATTACCTAGTTTTGGAGTAGGTATTTGGACGTAAGCATTACTATTAATTGTCTTTATGTAACTTGAAATAACATTTCCTGAAATAGATAAGTTGTTCACAGAGACATCCGACATTATTGAATTCTTGGTTACTGTAATGGTTTTTCCAAAAACCGCAGCAGAATTAACTGTAGTGGTTATCGCAAGTTGATTGACTTGTACGTAATAAAGTGTACCAGATTGTTGAGCCAAAGAAAACGCCGTACCATCATTACGCATAGCAATACCTCCCCAATTTAAATTTGAAGGAATACCCATGACGTTATATACGGCAAGAAACGAAGAACCTGAATCACTGGATACGAATAGTGCCGTCCCGTATCCAGAACGTTGCGTAGCAACCACAAGAGTTCCGGCATCGTTCATAACGATTTGACCTGAAGCACGATTATAACCATCCGATACTGTCCCATAAGTCTGCGTAAAGGTTATACCATAGTTCGTGGAGGTATAAATTCCATAGTAATTTGTATTAAAGTCCGCTGCGCATATTACTGTGCCTGATGTATTACAGGCCAAATAGGCATTTGTTGAAACAAAAGATCCGCCGGTGGTCCATGTAGTACCAGTATTGGTAGAATATCTGATAGTGTTGCTACCGCTTATCGAAGCATATATATTCGCTCCATTATTGGCGGAGCATATGCTATAAACAGCCCCAATATTAAATGAGGTCCAAGTGGTACCTCTATCAGTTGATATGTAAGATGTCCCAGATGTCGCAGATACCATCATTAGGCCAGGAGTAGTATTATGTGAAACGTGCCCCGTTTGCCAAATAATATCTGCTGCGGCGGGAAGACCACGAATACCAGAAATATTGGTCCAACTACCCGAATTACCATAGTTGTTTGATATATACAAATTATTACTTCCGTCTGCAACTAACAAATAGTTACTGTTCTGTTTGTTACTGAACATGAATTTCCAATTGGTCTGAGCTGGTAAAACCGCGTCGGCACTAACGTAAGTCCAATTATTTATATTTAAATAGTTACTATTTATGTAAAGTCCGTTATTATTTGCTAGGGCCTGTGTATATTGATTATTGTTACCATTTACAATACTTAGCCATTGTAATCCAGAAAGATTATTAGCTATAGATGATAAATAGGTCGGCTGATAAATAGGGCTTCCACTTAAGTCGAACGGATAATCAAACCCTTTAAAAGCGGTTTGGGGTATAGAATAAGTTACATATTTCGACAGAAGATTACCATTAACATTTAAATTTCCTCCTATAAAAGAATCTGTTGTGGTCGAAAAATTAGTCATGGAAACATCGGGCAATATTACACGTTTCGTCATAGTTACTGGTTTATTAAAAGATACCGCAGAATTAAGTGTAGTAGTTATCGCAAGTTGATTGACTTGTACGTAATAAAGTGTACCAGATTGTTGCGCCAAAGAAAACGCTGTACCATCATTACGCATAGCAATACCACCCCAATTTAAATTGGCGGGAACGCCCATCTCATTATATAGGGCAGTAAATGAAGAACCTGAATCACTGGATACGAATAGCGCCGTACCCTGTCCAGAACGTTGTGTAGCAACAACAAGAGTTCCGGTGTCGTTCATCACAATTTGACTTGAAGCACGATTATAACCATCTGATACTGTCCCATAAGTCTGCGTAAACGTTATTCCGTAATTGGTAGATGTATAAATTCCATAATAATTTGTATTAAAATCCGCTGCGCATATTACTGAGCCTGATGTATTACAAGCCAAATAGGCATTCGTTGAAGCATAGCCGCCGCCAGTTGACCATGTAGTACCAGTATTGGTAGAATATCTGATAGTGTTGCTACCGCTTATCGAAGCATATAT
>Ga0114972_10000328_pt1 | contig 35350 bp, 34 predicted proteins | sample M_140807_EF_Meta_FD_87354 | JGI IMG/M metagenome (GOLD analysis project Ga0114972, IMG submission 87354) | Freshwater microbial communities from Lake Montjoie, Canada to study carbon cycling - M_140807_EF_MetaG | ecosystem: Environmental > Aquatic > Freshwater > Lake | place: Lake Montjoie... | reverse complement strand
GCGACGCTCGTGGAGACGACCGGCAGTTTGTCGGGATCGACCTTGGCATCGGCAAGCGCCGCGAACAGGCCGAGGTTTGAATCACCATTGACCGTGTTGAGCACCCCGTCGGCCCCGGAGGCGAGGACCTTCTTGACGACAGCCGTGAAATCCCGGTCGCCGAGTTCGACGTAGGCCTCCCCGGCCGACTTCAGGCCCTTCGTCGCCAGATACTTCTTGGCGATCAGGTTGGCGGTTCGTGGAAACACAAAGTCGGAGCCGACGAGAAAGATTCGCTTCCGTGATCCGCCGGCTGCCGAGGTCATCCAGTCGAGCGTGGGAAAGATCTGCTGGTTGGGCAGCGTGCCGCCGTAGACGACATAGCGGGAGGACTCATTCCCCTCGTACTGCACCGGGTAGAAGAGCAGTTTCTTGAATTCCTCGACCAGCGGCAGGACGGCCTTGCGGCTGGTGCTCGTCCAGCAACCGAAGAGCGCCACGGCACCCTTGTCGAGCAGTTCCCGGGCACGCTTGGCGAACAGGTCGGGTCGGGAGCGGGGATCGGGCGCCCGAGGATCGATTCTCCGGCCGAGGATGCCACCCGCGGCATTGATATGCTCGAAGGCGTGGAGTTCGATGTCGCGAAGCGACGTCGAACTGATCGCCATCGGCCCGGTCTGTGAATTGAGCAGGCCAACGAGCAGTCCCGGCGGTTCCCTCTTCGGAAGACCAACGGAACAGCCGGCGAACAGCACGGGGGACAGTGCTCCGGCAGCCGCGAGCGTGGCCGCAGCCCCCTCGGTCAGGGCCCGCCGGCGGCTGACTCTGGGAGCCTGCCGGCGGGGAAGCTGGGCCGGCTGCTGCCTGGTGATCTCGTCGCCGGACATCTTCATCATTCCTCGTTCATCCGCTTGTAGACCATTTCAAACGCCTCCGACGAGACGCACACGTCGCCGCGGAAAGGCTGGTTCATGTCGAAGATCAGGTGCATCATCATCCCGAGATAGGCGGCGAGGATGCCCCCCAGCAAGAGCTGTGTGAGGAACTTCATGTCGAACAGCCAGCAGAGCACGATGTTGAGTAAAGCCCCGAGGAGCATCACGGTCCACATCGATGCCGGCAGCGACGACTTCACGGAGAGCAGTCGCATCCGGCGATACTCCAGAAAGTTGTTGAATTGCCGCAAGGCCTCCGCGTGGAGGATCTCCTGGGCAGGCGTCTGCGGCTGGAAGTCGACCATCTTCTCGTGGATCGCCGACGACCGGATCGTGCCCTCCTCCGGGACGATGCCCTTCTGCTGCAGCGGCCAGGCATACTTGATCACGTAGCGGGTGTAGTCGCGGAGCAGCCAGCGAAGGTTCTGGCCGTAGGGATCCGGATAGCGGGAGACGTCCTCGTAGAGGGCCGACAGGCTGGCCGCCTCACGGGTGACGTTGGCACTGGCATCGGCGACGTTCTGATAGGCGGTGACCGCGATCAGGCCGAGCAACAGTCCGTAGAACACGCAGAAGCAGGAGAGGACGTAGCCGACGATGTCGTTCGAATTGGGCGTGATTTTGATGAACTGCCGGAGGATGGGCCGCAGGAAGATCGACCCGAGCCAATAGAAGGCGACGAAGGCACCGATGAAATAGAACGACAGCCGCAACGACGGAACGTCGTAGAGCTGGAACCAGAATTCGTGGTCGAAGAGAGAGTTGGCCATGGGCGGCTATGCTACCAACGGATCCCGACTACTGCACATCCTCGCCGTCGAGCGAGTAAATCGCGAGGTGCCTGCCGTCGGGCCCCCGCAGTTCCTCGACGTGAAATGCCCCGGTCACGGCGACGGGCCGAATCGAGAAGTTCGCGGTCTTGCCCGGTGCCATCCGGACGACGATGCAGTCGTAGAGGGCGGCGCCGGGGCCGAAGCAGCATTCCATGTTGTCACGGACGAGGACGAACTGGGTCAGGCCGGTCTGCTGGAAACTCGGCAGGATGTAGCCGCGGATCCGGACCCGTTCCCGCTCGAGGGCCGTCACCCGCTTGGGCAGCAGATCGCGGCTGAAGGCCGACCCCTTCTCCATCTCGAACTTGATGTCGTCGAAGGTGATTTCCCGGGGAGGTGCGTTGGACGGCCGCCGCGAATCGGACCGTCTGTCGACGATCCCCGCGGCCGGCCGGCTTTCGTCCGCTCCTGATCGGGCCGCGACGGGTGCCGCCGAACCCCCGGGTGCAGGGCCGCCGCAGCCGATCGGCGCGGAGAGCAGCGCCAGGACCAGGATCTGGAGCATGGCCGGGAACGACCCATTCCAGGCAGATTCAGCGGACACTGGCGTCCTCGATGTGATAGAGGACGCCGCCATCGAGCGCGGGGGTGCCCGATGGCCGGACGGCGAATCGGCCGGCGATCTTGGTGAGCCGCTGCGAGAAGGGAATACCCTTCGGATCACGCAATTGCACGAGCACACGGTCGGTGATCTTCGGATTGCCGCCAAAGCAGCAGTCACCCTGGTCGCGGACGAGCAGAAACTGCGAGATGCCCGTCTGCTGCTTGCCGGGATACATGTATCCCTTGAGCAGCACGTCGCGGCCGTCCATCTCCCGGGCGGAGTCGGGGATGGCATCCGCCGGATCGCCCGGCAGCGGCTGGAGCGAGGCGAACGTGAGCCGCGAGAATCCCTCCGGCAGTTCGGCGGCGTAGACGGCGGAGAGATAGGCGAGTCCCCCGACGAGGGAGAGCGTGGAGAGGATCATCGCGGCGATGGCCAGCGGCCTGCCTGTCAGCACCGCCGGCCGGCCGGCGATGTCGCGGATCGCGACCAGGCCGAGCACGAAGCCCAGAATCGGCACGACTGCCAGCCACCAATCTACGAAGGCCAGCGGCGAGAGAAGTCCGAGGACGATTGCGGCGATCGCCGTGCTCGCGAGCGCCTGATACTGGTTCGGCTCGTCGGTGGGCGGTCGTGCCGCCGGATCACCCCGGGATGACGATTCGAAGAGACCGGCTGCCATCGCTGCATCCAGAATCGGAGGCTGAAGTCATCGCGAAGCCGGCCCCGAATCCGGCGCCGACTGCGGCCGCAGAACGAACCGCGAGACGATCCCGATCCCGAGGGCGATCGCTGCCAAGAATATCCATTTCAGCATCCTGGTTTGGTCGGGCCTGGCCTCAGCAGCGACCGGAGCCGCCGCCTCGCCGCCGGGAGGGATGCCGTCGGTGGCGTCCTCGTCGGCGATCACCGGCGCGATCCGGGCCGCCAGGGCCATGTCGTCGTCGCTCGATGCGGCAGCTGGCAGCGTCGGTAGGCCGGCCGACGGCTCCCCAGGCTCTGCCTCATCGCCATGCTTTTGGGAGCTTTCGGCGGCCGGATTGGCCCCGGCCAGGCCGGCGAGCCCGGCCAGCGTCGCCGCCCGACGGACGGCCTCCGGGTCGATCTTCTCGAGCTTCTTGATCGCCTCGGCAGCCGCGGGGAGCGGGCAGGCCCGCAGGTAGTTCACGACCGGCTCGCGGACAAAGATCGAGTCGGCGTCGGCCTTCTCGAAGAGTTCGGTCAGCCGGTCGATCACCGACCAATCTTCCCAGCGGGCCAGATCGGCGATCACGAGATCGGCTAGTTTGGGTTCGTCGAGGAGGATGCGGAGCGACTTGAGCACACGCTCTCGGGGCACCGAGTCAGACTCCTCACCGAGGAATCGTAGTGCCATCACGGCCGCATAGGTTTCAGTGAACGGTACGTCGCGGCCGCGCCGGTCGAGGAACAGCCGGTCGACGAGGTCGAGCCCCTCGGGACCGCGGAGCGTGACGTAGCAGGCGATCAGGGCATCGAGACCCGAGCGGATTTCGGCCTTGTCCTCGCCGAGATCGGTTCCCTCGAGAATGGCGCTGATTCGCTCGGCGTCGGCCTTGGTGCCGCAGACTCCGAGCATCGTGGCATAGAGCCGCCGCCGGCTCGACTGGATCTTCGGATTCTCGATCCAGGCGAGCAGCTGGGTTGGATCCATCCGCGACTCGAGCCCGCGGACGTCGTCGTAAGGGGCGACGGCGAACTCGTCGTAGGCATCGCGAGCCAGCGTTTCGTCCGGATCCTCGAGGTGCTTCTGGAAGAAGGCCAGCCTGTCGGAGCCCTTCTCGGGAAGGTCGGCGAGTTTCCTCAGATACTCGACGGCCCGATCGCTCACCGGGATCGGGCTCGACCAGACGAGGTTCGGCGGCTCGATGCCCATCAAAAGGAACAGCGAACCGACCGGCTTCTCCTCGAGCAGGATCGTCTCGATCGGTGCGGCATCACCGCCGAGCAGGCCGGCCTCGTCAACGACGGTCGACCCCTTGAGCACCTCGACCACCGCGAACCTGCCCTTTGGCAGCGGCCCTTCGGCCCTGGGCGAGAGCGATCCGGCCGGTGGCGGTTCGACCAGCCGCGCGATCACGGCAGCCTGGCTTTGGGCGATCTCCTGGGCGAACGTGAGCGAGACCGCCGAGCAGAACGGGCAGGCCTCCACCCGCGTGGCGTGCACGAGGAGGGTGACTGCGAGTGCGAACGCCGTGAATTTCCGCGAAGCAGACATCGCCGTGAGTGTACCGGAGATCTCGTGCAGCGCCTTGCTCGACGGGCCCGGCCCGGCCCGGAGCCGTGTCGGGCACGTTGGCGAGATTCAGCCCGGGCCCTGCAGCCACTTGGCCACGTCGGTGCGGTAGGCGGCGATCGCCGGCAGCAACGCGGCGGCGATCGCGAGGAGAATCAGGAACGGCACGAGCAGGGCCTCTGCCACCGGCGATGCCGAAAAGACGCTCGCCGAGACGCCGGCGTTGGTGCTGATCCAGGGGCCGATCGCGCCAACGAGCAGATGGCCGAGCAGCCAGCCGGCGAGGCCACCACCCACTGCCAGAAGCAACGCCTCGATGAGCACGGTCGTGAGGACCTGGGAGCGGCGGGCGCCGAGGGCCCTCATGATCGCCACGTCGCGGCTGCGTTCAAGCGACGAGCCGACCATGCTCACGAGGATGCCGATCGCCGAGACGAGCACGACGAGCGCGGTGACGAGGAGCAGGAGCAGTTCGAGCGGTCGGACGAAGAGATCGAGGAGCTGCCTGATCTCCGCCACCGGCAGCGCGGCCTGACCATCCCGGCCCTCGTTGATCGCGGTCCGCAGGCCCATCGCCATGAGTTCCGCGGGCAGACCCGGCAGCGAGGCCGTTTCGAGCAGGATCGCAGTCACCTCCCGCTGGGTGGCGGGCAGCGGGACGTGGCCCGAAGGGTGGGCCGCGGCGGCTGGCTCTGCGGTCTCACCCTCAGACAGCGGTTTGGCATGGCCATCCTGAAGATAGAACCCCTCCATGTTGACGAACACGCCCCGGTCGATTGGAGTGTCGGTGCGGGCGAGGATGCCGACGACCTTGAAGGGGTCGTGGACGGCGCCGTCGTCGGCGCCATGCGTCGGCGCGAATGCGTCGCCCACCTTCAGCCCCAGATTGGACGCCACGCTCGCGCCGAGGACGCCGCCGAAAAAGTCACCATCGCCGAAATTCTTTCCGGCGGCGAATACGAACGGCTGGCCGTCACCCCGGGTGAGCCGGTTGAAGAAGGCGGCATTCGTGCCCACGACACGGTGGCCGCGGAAGTAGTCCCCCATGCAGATCGGGACGGCGGTTGCCGTGCTCGCCGCAAACTTCCCATCGACGCCATCCGGCCGGGAGGCGGCCGGGAGGAACTCCTGATAGAAGGCCCAGGAAACGTTCTCGATCGGCCTGCTGATGAAGTAGACGCTGTTGAGCACGAGTTGCAGCGGGCTCCCCTTGGCACCGACGATCATGTTGTAGCCGAGCCCTGATCCCGACTCGAAGGCCTTGTTGACGATGCCGCCGGTGACGAGAGTGGCCACGACGAGCGCCACGCCGAGCGCCAGCGAGAGCGCCGTCAGGATGCTCGTGAGGAGTCGCTGCCGGATGTTTCTCCAGGCGATGCCGAGGAGTGTCATGCCGGCCTCGCTTGGGTGACATGGCTGCGGGCGGCCCGGTTGAAGTCTTCGAGCCGGATCCGCCTTGGAAACTGTTCGGCCACGCTCCGGTCGTGGGTGACGACGAGCAGTGCCGCCCCCTCGGCACGGCAGGTTTCACGCAGCAGTTCGATCACCTGCTGCTGGTGGGCCGTGTCGATGCTGGCGGTGGGCTCGTCGGCCAGCACGACCCTCGGCCGGTTGGCGAGCGAGCGGGCGACGGCCACCCGCTGCTGCTGGCCGACGCTCAGTTCGGCCGGCTTGTGGTCGAGCCTGTGGCCGAGGCCGACGGCTGCGAGCAGGCTGGCGGCCCGGCCGCGGTCGGGCTGCGAGGAGCCGAACGACATGGCCACGAGGACGTTTTCGAGCGCCGTGAAGCCTGGCAGGAGATTGAACTGCTGGAACACGAGGCCGAGGGAGTCGGCACGCACCCTGTCGCGGCTCGCCTCGTCGAAGCGGGCGATGTCACGGCCGTCGATGAACACGCTTCCGGCGTCGGGCCGCATGATCCCGGAAACGACGTTGAGAAGCGTCGACTTGCCCGATCCACTCTGCCCCTCGAGGGCGCACTGCTCCCCCTGCTCGACGGAAAAGGAGTCGATGTCGAGGACGGCGACGGTCTCGCCGCCGGGCGTGATGAACGACTTGCGGACGTTGCGGAGTTCGATGACCGGGGCGGGCATGGCTCCGGTCAATCTACGCGAAGACCGCGGCAGCCTGTCAAAAACGCTCCCCCCATGGCGGCCGATTGAGCCGATGCGCCGGGCCGGTGTATATTCCGCCGCCTGCCATGTTCCGCCCTCCCTCCCCCAAAGCCCCAGGAGACGTCACGTGTCCATTCGCGTCGGCATCAACGGTTTCGGTCGCATCGGCCGCCTCACCTTCCGCGCCATCTACGAGAAGTACGGCCTCAAGGGGGACGTCCAGGTGGTGGCCCTCAACGACCTCACCGACGCCAAGACCAACGCCCACCTGCTCGAGTTCGACTCCAACTACGGCCCCTTCAAGGGAGAGGTCGGCTACGACGGCAACGACCTCGTCGTCGATGGCCAGAAGATCAAGGTCTTCGCCGAGAAGGATCCGGCCTCGATCCCCTGGGGCAGCCAGGACGTGCAGGTGGTCGTGGAGAGCACGGGCTTCTTCACCGACGCCACCAAGGCCGTCGCCCACAAGCGGGACAGCGTCAAGAAGGTGGTGATCTCGGCCCCGGCCAAGAACGAGGACCTGACGATCGTGCTCGGCGTCAACAACGAGATGTACGACCCGAAGAAGCACCACGTGATCTCCAACGCGTCATGCACCACCAATGGCCTCGCCCCGGTGGCGAAGGTGCTCCACGAGACCTACGGCATCGACCGCGGCCTGCTGACGACGGTGCACGCCTACACCAACTCCCAGAAGACGGTCGATACGGCGGCCAAGGATCTCCGCGATGCCCGGGCGGCGGCCCTCAACATCGTGCCGAGCAGCACCGGCGCAGCGAGGGCGGTCGGGCTCGTGATCCCGGCACTGCAGGGCAAGTTCACCGGGATGGCCTTCCGCGTGCCCGTTCCGACCGTGAGCGTCGTCGACTTCACGGCACTGCTCAACAAGGAGGCCTCGCCGGCGGAGATCAACGCCGTCATGAAGAAGGCGGCAGAGGGCCCGCTCAAGGGCATCCTCCGCTACACCGACAAGGAGCTGGTCTCGACCGACCTCAAGGGGGACAGGCACAGCTCGATCTTCTCGGCCGTCGACACGATCGGCCTCGGCAACTTCGTCAAGGTGGTGAGCTGGTACGACAACGAGTGGGGCTACTCCAACCGGGTCGCCGACCTCCTCAACTTCCTCGAAGACCGCGGGCTGTAGGCTCGCGGCGTCGAGAGACGGAATCCTGTTCGGCTGGGCAGATGCTGCAGAATCGGGACAGGCTTGAGCCTGTCATGGCTGCTTCACGGAAAATCTCGGCATCGTGCCGAATTTTCCTTGGCCGGCTCCGCCGGCTGGTGTTGACCCGGCCCTCCGGGCCTGGCCCTGCCCGATGTGGGACAGGCTTCAGCCTGTCATGGCTCAGCGTCTCGCGTGGGTCGGGGTTGCCCGTATCCTCTCGCCGGACGTTCACGTCGGCCCTCCAGGCCTCCGCTCTCTGCATGTCCGCTTCGCTTCGCCATCCTGGCTTCGCTTGCTTCCATAGCCCGCTCGAGGACACGGGCAACCCCGACCTGGGAATCGGGCAGCTTCTGCCGGGATCTTCAAAAACTGCAAAAATCGACGCTAGCGGGCTGGAACCGTGGCGTCGGCCTCGTAGACCTGGCCGTCGAAAGAGGTCATCCGGACGAACAGCCGGACATGATCGCCGGCCGGGATCGTGCCCTGCCAGGGAAGCGTGAAGTGCAGGCCGCGGGCCCTCGAGGTGCGTCTGAAGTGTCCCATCGCCTCGGAGGAGGGGACTTCCCAGACGGCGATCCGGGTTCCATTCCCAGAGGCATCGGCCACGGCCGGATCGCAGGCCAGGATCGAGACGTCACCGGCTGCCGACACGAGCCGTCCGTCGGCGTCCCGCGGCTCGAACACGACCGTCATGCCGTCGCTCGTTCCGTCTCCATCGCCGTCGAATCCGCCGCTCTTCGCCGGATTGATCACGATCTGATCGATCTGCCCCTCAGCTGCGAGGCTCTCCTCGTGCGACAGCCTGCGGACGGTGGGGGCCGCCGCGCCGCGGTCTGCCGGCAGCGGCGGCACTCCGTCGAGGGCGGGGGGCGCGATCGTCGCCGGTGGAGTCGATGGAGCTGTCGAGCCGCCTGCTGGGCCGAACCGCAGACTGCCTCCTTCGGGAGCCGCTGGGCTCGAATCGCCGCCAACCGGTGGAACTCCCAGCGGCTTCGGCAGTGCCAGCGGGGGAACGGCCAGTGGAGGAACGGCGAGCGGAGGAACGGCGAGCGTCGGCGCCGACGGGCGGGCGGGCCCGGCCACGCCGGGTGGCAGGCTGATCCGGGACGGCAGTGAGGCGTCGGCATCGACGATCCCCAGCTGCTTCCGCAGGCTGCTGTTCTCCCGGGATGCCATCTCGAGCCGGGAGCACTTTTCCTGCAACGAGTCCTGGAGCTGGTAGATCTGATCCTCCTGCATCCGCAGCTCCCTCTCGAGAAGCTGCTGGCTGACGTCGCTGCGGCAGCCGGCCAGCAGGAGCCAGACGACAACCCACGTTCCACGGGCGAAGCCGTTCGCGGTTCTGTTCATGATGCGCCTCCTGCGCCTCAGACCAGGGATCTCAGTATCGTTTCTCGGATGCGACCCGCGGCGACCGCTAGCCGACGCTCTTGATCTCAGCCTTGGCGGCGGGCATGTGCTCGATCACCTCGTCGATCAGGCGGTAGTCGAGCGCCTCCTGCGCCGACATGAACCTGTCACGATCGGTGTCCTGCTCGATCTTTTCCAGCGGGTGGCCGGTGTGCTTGAGCAGGATCGCGTTGAGCTTGTGCTTGATGTTCTTGAATTCCTTGGCGTGGATCATGATTTCTTCCGCCGTGCCCTCCATCCCGGCGAGCGGCTGGTGGATCATGATCCGGGCGTTGGGGAGCGCCTTCCGCTTGCCCTTGGCTCCGGCGGTGAGCAGCACGGCCCCCATCGAGGCGCACTGACCGATGCAGTAAGTGGCGACGTCACAGGTCACGAACTGCATCGTGTCGTAGATCGCCAGCCCGGCGGTCACGCTGCCGCCCGGGGAGTTGATGTAGAGGTGGATGTCGGCCTTGGGGTCGTCCGACTGCAGGAAGAGCATCTGGGCGACGATCGCATTCGCGACCTCGTCGTTGACCTGCGAGCCGAGGAAGATGATGCGGTCCTTGAGCAGGCGGCTGTAGATGTCCATCGCCCGCTCTTCGCGGCCGCTCTTCTCGATGACGTAGGGGATCAGCGGCATGGGCTCAGTCCTTTTCCTTTTCGTCGTCGCTGGTCACTGGCGGCTTCGTGAGGATCTCGTCGACGAGGCCATATTCCTTCGATTCGGCGGCGGTCAGATAGCGGTCGCGATCGGTGTCCTTCTCGATCCGCGAGAGCGGCTGGCCGGTGTGGTGGGCGAGGATCTCGTTGAGAATGGCCCGGGTCTTGAGAATCTCGTCTGCCTGGATCTCGATGTCGCTCACCTGGCCGCCCACCTGGCCGTAGGGCTGGTGGATCATCACCTTCGCGTGGGGAAGAACGAACCGCTTCCCCTTGGCGCCGCCGGCGAGCAGGACGGCCCCGCCGCTGGCCGCGAGGCCGACGCAGTAGGTCGCGACCGGGCAGGAGAGGATCTGCATCGTGTCGTAGATCGCCATCGTGGCGGTCACGCTGCCGCCGGGCGAGTTGATGTAGAAGTGAATGTCCTTGCGACGGTTCTCGCTCTGGAGATAGAGCAGTTTCATCACCAGTTCGTTGGCGTTGCCGTCGTAGATCTCTCCCTGCAGGAGGATGATCCGGTTCTCGAGCAGAAGGTCGCCGAGCGTCATCTGCCGCTGCCGCTGGTAATCCCGCTGGGCGCTGGATGCGGAGACCAAGGCGGGGCCACCGGAGGAGGCGTCGAAGAAGGGCTGGTTCATGATGGGCATCGTGCTCCCTTAGGACCGCCTGCCCGGGGCGGGCGAGCCGGACGGTTCGGCGTGCTTGGCCGTCGGAATCTCCTCCTCGCCGACCACGACGCCGCAGACCGCATGATCGACGGCATCGGCATCCGGCCGGGGAAATTCGAACGGCACGTCTGTGAACGACGCTTTCTCGGTGACGAGATCGAGCGTCTTCCGCTCGATGATCTGGTTGCGGAGGACGTCCATCAGGCCCCGCTTCTCGAGGCTGGCCCGGACCCGGCGCGGCGATTCCCCCGACTGGGCCGCGATCGCCCTGATCTCCTCGTCGTAATCGGCGCCCGTGTCGGCGATTGACTGGTCCTCGGCGATCCGCTCGAGGATGAAGTGCTCCTTCAGGGCCCGGGCCGTGCTGGCCATCACCGACTGACGCAGTTCGTTGACGTGGCGGCGGATCGAATCGTCGTCGAACCCGCTGCGTCGGAGTTCGAGGATCGACCGCTCCAGTTCACGCTGGCTCTGGCGACGAAGAAGTTCGGGAGGCAGATCCCAGTTGGCCGAGGCCGTCAGGGCGTTGGCGACCTGCTGGCGGACCTGCCGGCGACGATGCCACTCGAGCTGGTTCTCAAGTTGCTTGCGGATCGCGTCGTGGAGGGCATCGGCCGATTCGAAGCCGCCGAGTTCGAGGAGCAGTTCGGGGGAGAGTTCGGGCAGTTCGAGCTTCTTCACCTCGAGCACCTGAATTTCAATCTTCACATCCTTGCCGCGAAGCGACTCGACGGCCGCCTCGTCGGAAATCTTGACGGTTGCCGTGACGGTCGTGCCGGGCTTGGCCTTCTTCACGAGCTTGTCGAAGCCGTCGAGCGAGGCGTCGGCGAAAGAAAGGCTCGGACGGACGAGGATCTCGAGTTCGTCGGCGGACGAGAGCACCGTGTCGCCGTCGAGGAACCGGAGATTGGCGACGATCATGTCGCCCGCCCCAGGGGCGCCCTCGTGGGGCACCAGCCGGCTCCGTTCGCGGAGCACGTTGGCGAGCGCCTCGGAGACGTCTTCCTCGGAGATCGTCCGGGTCGGCCGCTTGATCGCCAGTCCCTGCCACTTCGGCATCTCGAACTCCGGCCGGACCTCGATCCCGAACTCGAACGTCATCGGCCCCTCGTCGGGAAGGACGACGGCCCCGACGTCGAGGTCGGGCTCGCTGATCGGGGAGAGCTTCTCCTGCTCGGTCACCTGCGAGAGGGCCTCGGTCAGCAGCCGCGACCGGATCTGATCGGCGAGTTCCCCCTTGAACCTGCTGCTGACGAGCGATCGGGGAGCCCGGCCGGGGCGGAAGCCGGGCAGGAGAGCCGTCGGCATCAGTTCCTTGACCGCCTCGTCGAAATACCGCGTGATGTCGTCCCGCGGGATCGACACCTTCACCTTCCGCTGGCAGGTCGAGACCTTGTCGATCGAAACGTCCAGATGGAGGGGCGTCCGCGAATCCTCCCCGGAGGCGTTGGCGGAGGGAGTGGGAGCGGCGGCAGTTTCAGACATGAATGGGTTCCAGAAAACAGAATCTGAGGAGGGATCTCGAGCACATCCGGCGACCAGGAGGCGTCGCCACGGCTGGCCACGCTCCCCATCAACCAGACCGCACACGTCGAGCCCGGGAAAGCGGACTGAAAGGAAGCGGGTGATGGGATTCGAACCCACGACAACCACGTTGGCAACGTGGTGCTCTACCAACTGAGCTACACCCGCACGCCGAGTCTCGGCCAACGACCAATCCTCGGAACTCGGCGATTATAGGGGTGCATGGGGTGGCCGCAAGATCACCCTCTGGGGGCTCCCGGTTTTTTACGGAAACTGGAGAGGCCGGTGAATCGACGCGAGCAAGGAAGGTTTCGGCGGGATCTCGCTTCATTTCAGCCCCGGCCTCCGGCCTCGGCGTGCTCCCCATATGGCGGTTGCCCGTCTCTCAGATCACACTTGGGGCTCGGGTTCGATTCCCTGTCGCCCTCCCTTTCCCCAGGCGTCATCTGCATGTCCGTCAGGCGGGTCACCACGCTCGACCTCTCCGCAGCCAAGCGGGAGGGTCGGCCGCTCACGATGGTCACGGCCTACGACTGGCCGACGGGCCGGCTCGTCGATGCTTCCGGTGTCGATTGCGTGCTGGTCGGAGACAGCGTGGCGATGGTGGTGGCCGGCAGGGCGTCGACGATCCCGGCCACGCTCGAGCAGATGATCTACCACGGCGAGATCGTCGCCCGGGCCGCGAGCAGGGCGATGGTCGTCGTCGACCTGCCGTTTCCGCTGCAGCATCTTGGCTGCCGGACGGCGGTCGAGGCTTCGGCCCGGATCCTCAAGGAAACCGGCTGCCAGGCGGTGAAGCTCGAGGGCACGGCCGGACAGGCCGACGTGATCGCGGCGATCGCGGCCGCCGGCATCCCGGTGATGGGGCATGTCGGTCTCCGGCCGCAGGCCGTGCACCAGCTCGGCGGCTACCGGATGCAGCGGGACATCGACACGCTCCTCGCCGACGCCCGGGCCGCGGCGGAGGCCGGCGCGTTCGCCGTGGTCCTCGAATGCATCCCGGCGGAGGCGGCCAGGCTGATCACCGAAACGATCCCGATTCCCACGATCGGAATCGGTGCCGGCCTGCACTGCGACGGGCAGGTGCTCGTGCTCCACGATCTCGTGGGACTTTCCCTCGACCGCGTGCCGAGGTTCGTCCGCCAATACGCCGACGCCAAACTCGCCATCGGCGAGGCTCTGCTCGCCTGGCGGGAGGATGTCCTGCAGCGGCGATTTCCCGGCGCTGCGGAGACGCTCGGATGAGGGCCGATCAGGAGCCTGCGACCGCCGGCCCCACGGCCAACAGGCTCGCCGACGCGACCAGCCCCTACCTGCTCCAGCATGCCGCCAATCCGGTCTGCTGGCAGCCCTGGGACGAGGCGTCGCTCGGGCAGGCGATCCGCGAGGACAAGCCGATCTTTCTTTCCGTCGGCTATTCCGCCTGCCACTGGTGCCATGTGATGGCCCACGAGAGCTTCGAGGATCCAGTCACCGCGGAAGTGCTCAACGCGCACTTCGTGAACATCAAGGTCGACCGAGAGGAGCGGCCCGACATCGACAGCGTCTACATGACCGCCGTGCAGCTGCTGACCGGCCGCGGCGGCTGGCCGATGAGCGTCTTTCTGACGCCGAAGCTGGAGCCGTTCTTCGCCGGCACCTACTGGCCGCCCGAGCCGAGGATGGGAATGCCGGGATTTCGACAGGTGCTCGCGGCGGTCATCGAAGCCTGGACGCAGAGACGCGAGGCGGTGGTCCGGCAGGCGGATGCGCTCACCGCCGCACTCGCGAGGCCTCCCGCCGCAGCCGCGTCGCCGGCGGCCCTGTCGGAGGATCTGCTCGACTCGGCAGTGGCCGGGCTGGGGAGGTCCTACGATCGACGGCATGGTGGCTTCGGTGCCGCGCCCAAGTTTCCCCATCCGATGGATCTGCGGCTCCTGCTGCGGACGTTCGCCCGGAGCGGACGACAGGCCGACCTCGAAATGGCGACGCACACGCTCCGCTGCATGGCCGCCGGCGGCATTCACGATCATCTCGGCGGTGGCTTCGCCCGCTACTCGGTGGATGACCGCTGGCTGGTGCCGCACTTCGAAAAGATGCTCTACGACAATGCCCTGCTGGCGACGGCCTACCTCGAGGCCTGGCTCGTGAGCGGAGCAGAGTCCTTTGCCGCGACCTGCCGCGGCATTCTCGACTACCTGCTCCGCGACATGACGGATCCAGAGGGCGGCCTCTGGAGCGCCGAGGATGCCGACAGCGAAGGTGAGGAGGGCCGGTTCTACGTCTGGTCGCCGGCCGAGATCGAGGCCGTTCTCGGCCCGGATGAGGCGAGGCTTTTCTGCGAGGCCTTTGGCGTCACGCCGTCGGGCAACTTCGAGGGTCGGTCGATCCTCAACCTGCCGCAGTCGATCGAGCGGCTGTCCGCGAGCCGCGGCATCGTTGCAGCAGAACTTTCCCACAGGCTCGCCGGAGCGCGAGAAAAACTGCTGGCGATTCGGGCGAAGCGGGTGCGTCCCGGCATCGACGATAAGGTGCTCGTGGCCTGGAACGGTCTGGCGATCGACAGCCTCGCTCGGGCCGGGGCTGGGTTCGAAGAGCCGCGATACGTCGAGGCGGCCCGACGGGCGGCCGACTTCCTGCTCGCCGAGTGCCGCGATGCGGAGGGACGTCTGGCCCACCAGTGGCGGCGCGGACGGGCGAGCGGGCTCGCGTTTGCCGACGATCTGGCCTGCCTCGCCAACGGCCTCGTCAGCCTGTACGAGGCGACATTCGACGAGCGCTGGATCGCCGCGGCCTGCGATCTTGCCGACCGGTTGCTGGCATTCGTTGATCCCGAGGGAGGGGGATTTCATCAGACCTCGCCCGAACACGAGCGGCTGATCGTTCGCCGTACCGACCTGACCGACAACGCGACTCCCGGCGCGACCGGCATGGCGGCGACGACGCTCGCCCGGCTGGCCGCCTTCACCGGCCGCAATGCCTATCGTGCAGCCGCGGAGCGGGCCGTCGCCGCCGTGGCCGACTTTGCCCTGCAGGCCCCCGCCGCCGTGCCGCAGTCGCTCCTCGCCGTCGATTGGTTGCTCGGGCCGCTGGAGGAGTGCGTGATCGTCGGCGATGCCGGAAGGGAGCCGCTGCTGCGAGCGATCCGGGGTCGATTCCGGCCCCGATCGCTGACCGTGGCCCGGAACCCTGCCGAGGCAGCGGTCGCTCCGGGCTCCCCGCGACCGCTCGACCACCTGTTTCTCGATCGCACCGGATCGGCCGAGGCCGTCACGCTCTACCGCTGCGTCGGAGCGACTTGCCAGCCGCCACTCAGGGACGACGCTGCGCTGACTGCGATGACGACCGGCTGACCGCAACCCCGTCGGGGCTTACGGCAGAACGACTTCGTCGGAGATCACAACCGGGCGGCTCGACGTCAGCGTGGCGGTAGTCGACATCCCCGCACTCGTCATCGGGCCGGGCGATCCGCCGGGACCGGCCGGGAGGCTCGGCACAGTCGAGCTGCCGGGAACGATCGTGCCTCCCGCCGGCACGCCCTCGCCCATGATCACTCCGCCGCTCATGCTGCCCATGCCGCCCTGACAGTCGTTGCAGCCGCTGCCGCCACCGCCGCAGCCGGCATCGCCAGCCGAAGCGACCGCGGCGGGAGGGCATTCCGACGGGCAGCAGTTCGAGGGCTGTCCGCAGGGACGCATCGCCGGCGCGGCCGGAGCCGCGATCTGGGCGTTTGGGGGAACGAATCCGGGCGGCAGGTGGCCGAAGCAACGCTCGTACTTCCAGACCTCGAGTGCGATGTATCGCTCGGTGAGCGACTTGCATCCCGTGAATCCGCAGGCCGCGAGCATCGCCGCCGCCAGCATCGATCCCTTGAGCCATTCCGTAGCGCGCATCGACCAACCTCCGTATGGGATTGCCGTCGGACGAAATCGCCGACGGGCCGCGCCCCGGAGCCATCGTCGTCCGGGACACGCAACCCTACCCCACGGCAGATGCCGGGCAAGAAAAAAACGAGCCTTCGACATCCGCTGCCGACGGCTCGCTGGAAAGCTGTGTGGGTTGTGCTGCGGGAGAGGGCGGCCGTTCAGGCCGCGGCGCAATCAGCCCTTGCGATGGCGGATGCGGGCTCGCATGCGACGCTTCTTCTGGCCGAGTTTTCTGCGTCCCTTGCCCGTTTTCTTGACACCCATGCTGTGCTCCAGATTCCGTGGTCAAACCACCGTTTCAATCCACGGAGTTGTAAAATGCGACGGCTCCCGCTTGCAAGGACCGTCGTTCCGCCGCGATGTTGGGGCGTTCCAGCAGCGTCGCCCTGCGGAAGTCGCATGATCGTTTTCTTTCCCACATACGCCAGACGCAGCCCCCTCGGCTCGACCTGGCAGGCCACCGTGGCGGGCATGGTGAGCCGTCCGCTGCCCCCCCGCAGCCGTCGCCGCGCCTTCACGCTGGCCGTGCTCAGGCGGCTGCTCGACCTCGATGCCGCGCAGTTCGAGTCGGAGGTGTTTCGCCGACGTGCAGAGGCGTTTCTCTTCGAACGGATCGCCGGGCAGCCGATCCGCGTGGAGATCGGCGGCCGATTGATCGATGCTGGCCGCACCGACCGCACCGGTCATTTCTCGGCCACGGTCGAACTCGACGAGGCGACGGTCGCAGCAGCAGGCGAGGTCGGCGGATGGATACCCTACGGCGGCTGGCCGACCCAGGACCGGCTTCAGATCGAGGACGTTCTGGCCCCGCCGGAAAGTCCGGCGGCCGGCGGCCGGATCCAGATGATCGCCGAGCAGGGAATCTCGGTGATCTCCGACATCGACGACACCGTCAAACTGACCAATGTCGCCAACCGGCGGGAACTGCTGGCAAACACCTTCGTCCGGGAATTTCAGGCCGTGCCCGGCATGGTCGAACTCTATCGCCGCTGGCAGGATCGCGGCCTGGCATTCCATTACGTCTCGGCGAGCCCCTGGCAGTTGGCCGACTGCCTGAGGATCTTTCTGGCCGACGTCGGCCTGCCAGCCGGCTCCATGCACCTCAAGCTCTTCCGGCTCAAAGACTCGACGCCGCTCGGCCGGCTGCCATCGAAAAAGCGATCGAAGCGGCGGGCCATCGAGCAGATCATGGATGCGTTTCCGGGCCGCCGGTTCCTGCTCGTGGGCGACTCCGGCGAACTCGATCCGGAGATCTACGCCAGTGTCGCCCGGCGTCGGCCCCAACAGGTGGCCGGCATCAGGATCAGGCAGGTCGAGGGCCGGGCGCCGCGGACCAAGGTGCAGTCGCGGCTGGAGCGGCTCGGCCGGAGGCTGCCGGACGGGATGCTGCAGTCATTCATCCATGTCGACGACCTGGCCGACGCGGTCTGAGCCCTGGCAGGGGTTGCCCGTGCCCCGAGAGCCGGCGTTGCTGACAAGCGGAGCCATGGATGGCGAAGCGTAGTCAGCATCGAGAGAGCGAAGGCCAGGATGGCCGCAGCGAACGTCCGGCGACGGGGTGCGGGTAACCCCGACCTTCGCAAGACGCTTATTACCCAAGGCATCCATGACAGGCTCAAGCCTGTCCCACATCGGGCAGCAAGCGGTCTGCCGACGAGACTGGGGTTGGGTTTCTCCAGCCGGAGTTACCAGGGGCTGTCGAAGGCGTTTTGAAAGTGCTCGACGACGGGGTTGCCGTCGGGGCCGTCGAAGGTGACCGTGACCACGTCGATCCGCACATGGCAGTCTTCGAGGCGATGCCGGCGGATGTAGGCCGTGGCCAGCTGGGCGACCCGACGCTGCTTCTGGTGGCCGACGGTCTCGGCAGGATGGCCGTGGGAGGTGTTGCTCCGGGTTCGCACCTCCACGAAGACCACCGTCCTGTCGTCGAGGGCGATCAGGTCGATGTCGCCGCGGAGCACCGGTTCCCGCCGCGAGATGATCCGGTATCCCAGGCCCCGAAGGTATTTCGCGGCCTCATCCTCGCCACGCCGGCCGAGCGAATCACGGGACGGTCGCATGGTGTCGCCGCAGGAGTCGGGCGTGGAATCCGCTCAGGACTTCGCGGCCGTCTTCTTGACGGCCTTCTTCTTGCCTGCCTCGCCGCCCGCAACCGGCATGTCATCCCGCTTCTCACGGAGACGAACCGACTTGCCGACCCGGTCGCGGAGGTAGTAGAGCTTGGCACGTCGGGAGACGCCCGAACGCTTGACCTCGATCTTGGCGATCTTGGGGGAATGCAGCGGGAACTTTCGCTCCACACCCTCCCCTGCCACGATCCGCCGCACCGTAAACATCTCGCGGCTGCCCGATCCGCTGCGGGCGATCACAACGCCGTTGAAGATCTGCACCCGCTCCTTCTCTCCCTCGAGAATCCGGGTGTGAACGTCGACGGTGTCGCCGATCGCGAACTGGGCCACATCGGGCTTGAGGCTCGAGGCTTCGACATGGGCGAGGATCTTCTGGCTCACGGGACGCTCCTTTGGGAATGATTGACTTGGTTTCGCCGCTGCGTTTTTTCGACGGCCTGTTCGTGCCGCCACTTCGCGATGCGGGCATGATCGCCCGACAGCAGCACGTCGGGCACGTGGAGGCCGCGGAACTCCCGCGGCCTCGTGTATTGGGGTCCTTCGACGAGACGCTCGCCGCCGGAGAAGGAATCCTGCCGGGCGCTTTCCTCGTCGCCGAGCACCCCGGGAACGAGCCGGGCCACGGCGTCGATGATCACCATCGCCGCGACCTCGCCGCCTGAGAGCACGTAGTCGCCGATCGAGATCTCGTCGGGTTGCAGGGTCTCGCTGACCCGCTCGTCGAATCCCTCGTAGCGGCCGCAGAGGAGCACGATCCGGCCGCGCCGGGAGAGGTCCTCGACGATCGACTGGTCGAGCCTGCGGCCGCCGGGAGTGAGCATCAAGAGATGGCCGGGCGTCGCATCTGACTGCACGCTCTCGACGCAGTCGACAACCGGGCCGGGCATCAACAGCATTCCGGGGCCGCCGCCGAACGGCCGGTCATCCACCTGACGGTGGACTCCCTCGGCGAAGTCGCGGATGTTCACGATCCGGATGTCGAGCAGTCCTGATGCGCGAGCGGCACCGAGCAGGCTTCCGTCGAGGAAGCCCGTGAACATCTCCGGAAAGAGCGTGAGGATGTCGATGCGCATGGAAACAGGTCACTACCGGCCAGAAACGGCATCAGGAGGCGGCCGGTTCGTCGGATGCGGCGGCCTCGGGGGCGGCCTCGGCCGGGGCTTCAGCGGCGGTCTCGACCGCCGTCTCGGTCGCGGCGGCTTCGGGAGCCGGTTGTTCAGCGGAGGCCTCCGACTTCACTTCGGGCACGAAGGCCGGCGGACCGGGATCGGGAACGATCTTCGGCAGCGAGAGGCGGGCCCGGGCCTGCTCCATCTCCTTGAGGTGGGTTCCGCCCGGGCCGTACTTCTTGATCAGCACACGAACGGCAACGCTCGGCTGGGCGCCGACCGAGAGCCAGTGCTGCAACCGCACGCCGTCGAGCGTGCACCGGGCGTCGGTGTCGGGCACATAGGGATCGTAGGTGCCGATGACCTCGATCTCGCGGCCGTCGCGGGGGCTCCGCTTGTCGGTCGCACAGATCCTGTAAAAGGCCCGGTTCTTCCGGCCCATCCGCTTCATACGAATCGCCACAGACACGTTCAGACTCTCCGGGAAAGGAAAAATTCGAGCCCTTCAGCGTACCCGACTCGGCCGCAAACCCAAGCCCACCCGTTGGAACCGGGATTTTTTGGCATTTTCAGCCCGAGCAGGGCGGGGATGGCTTTCCAGGAGCCGGCTAGCCCCCGCGACGCTTGCGGCGCGCCTCCTTCTCACGCTGCTTCTTGAGTTTCCGCCGCTCCTCGGCTGTCAGCCGCTTGCCGGTGTCGCCCTTGGGGCGGGTGAGCCGGCCCATCGGGTTGGCCATCTCCGCCTGGATCTTCTGGACCTCCCGCATCCGGTCGCGAACGCCGAGCCCAGCCATTCCCTTCATCATCGCGGCCATGCCGTCGAACTGTTTGACGAGATCGCTCACCTCGTTGGGCTCGACGCCCGCGCCGGCCGCGATCCGGCGGCGGCGTGGCTGATCGATGACCCGGCCCGGGCTGCGTCGTTCCTCGGGCGTCATCGAATCGATGATCCCGAACAGTCTCTGCATGTCCTTTTCGAGGTCGGCCCCCGCGAGCATCTCCTGCATTCCCCCCATGCCGGGAATCATCCCGAGCACCTTCCCGAGCGGCCCGAGCCGGCGGGTCTGGAGCAGCATCTTCTTGAAGTCCTCGAGCGTGAACTGCCCCGCCTCGAGCCGTTCCTGCTGGAGTTTCATCTCCTCCTGGTCAAACTTCCGCTGGGCCTCTTCGACCAGGGAGACGACGTCTCCCATGCCGAGGATTCGGCCCGCCATCCGGTCGGGGTGGAAGTCTTCGAGGGCCTCGATCTGCTCGCCGGTGCCGATGAACTTGATCGGCACGCCGGTCACGCTCTTGACTGAAAGCGCCGCCCCGCCCCGGGCGTCGCCGTCGAGCTTCGTCATGATGACGCCGTTGAGTTCGAGCGCGTCGTTGAAGGCCTTGGCGCTGCGGACGGCGTCCTGACCGGTCATCGCGTCCACCACCAGATAGACCTGATCGGGGCCGACGGAGCGGTCGATCCGGGAGAGTTCCTGCATCAGGGCCTCGTCGATCGAGAGCCGACCGGCGGTGTCGAGGATGACGGCCGAAATCCCCTCCTTCCTCGCCCTGGCCACGCCGGCGTTGCAGACGGCGACCGGATCGGAGACGCCATCGGGCGTGTGCACAGGCACGTCGAGTTGCCGGCCGAGAATGGCGAGCTGCTCGATGGCAGCCGGACGCTGCAGGTCGGCCGCCACCAGCATCACCCCGCGGCCCTGCTCCTTGATCTTCCTGGCCAGTTTGGCACAGGAGGTCGTCTTGCCGGAGCCCTGCAGGCCGCAGAGCATGAGGATCGTCGTCTTGCCCGCCTCCAGATGGAGCGAGTGGTCCACCGGTCCCATCAGGGCGATGAGTTCGCGGTTGACGATGCCGACGAGTTGCTGTGCCGGATCGAGCGACTCGAGCACCTTCTCGCCGACAGCGTCGGCGGCGACCCGGTCGAGGAACTGATCGACGACGTCGTAGGCGACGTCGGCCTCGAGAAGGGCGGTGCGGACCCCTTCGAGGCCCTCCCGCATGTTGCCTTCCGTCAGCCGTCCGCGTCCGCGAAGGCTGTTGAAGGCGGAGGAAAGCGAGGCTGTGAGCGACTCGAACATGGCGGCTCCGTGGGGTGGCATGCCATGGCCTGGGCATGCGCGGAGCCGCGAGTATATCGCCCTGAAAAACCGGGCTCGCCCCCCCGGTGATGAGCCGCCCAAATCGGGAGCGGGCACACAACGTGCCGCTTGCCCGACGCGTGGCCGGCAAGAGCGGCACATCACCGGAGGGGCGGGGGCCGTTCCGGGCCGCCTGGCCCGGAAATGGTCGTCAGCTGAACGTGCCGCCGTCGGAGATCACGGGCATCGAGTCGGGCGACGACATGATCGTTGTTCCGCAGTCGCCGCAGCCGGGGGCGGCCCCGCCGCAGGGATCGCAGGCGGGGCTGCAGGCCGGGGCACCGCAGGCGGGAGCCCCGCATGCCGGGGCCATTGGGGCGGCCATCATCGGGGCGGGGCCGCCGCGGCCGCAGGGGGAGCGGAACTCCATGAAGGAGGGGCGGCGGCAGCTGCTGTTGAGCCCGCCACAGCTCGTGCAGCCGGGGACTGAAAGTAGGGATCCAAACAGGACCACAAGGCAGATTCCACGGGACATATCCGCATCTCCACCGGAAACCGGTCGTTGGGGGCCGTGAGCAGGCCAGGCGTCGTCCATCACGACGCTACCGAACCCTACCTCACGAATCGGGTCGCGGTCGGACGCCCAAAAAAAACCTGCCGCCGTCGAGTCGCCCGCCTGTTTTGCGTGCTAGGTTTTCAGGTCGGGGCCACGGAACGGCTCCGGCGTCGGCCTCGTGCAGGCATCGCCCGGCAGTCATGGAAGCAATCTCGCCGTCTCGCAGTTTTCGCCCAGCGACCATCGCGGTCGTCCTGCTCCTCTGCGGTCTGGGTCCGCTCTGTGAGGGGCTCTGGCCCGGCCTGCCCTCGGTCTCCGCGGCCGAGAGCACACCCGACGTCTGGGTCGTGAGCACCCGCCGGCTTCCGAGCATCTGCCGGATGCCCACCTCGGCGAATGTCAGGGTCGAGCGGTTCGACGGTTCGTCCTGCTGGCACCCGGCCGAGATGGCCTCCCTGCTCGCCGAACCCACGCGGCCCCTGCTGCTGTTCCTGCACGGCAACCGCTACGAGCATGCCGATGCCCGCAGCCAGGGCCTTATGCTGGCCCGCCGCATCGCGGACTGTTGCCCGGAAGCCCCGCCGATGCGGACGCTCGTCTACTCTTGGCCGAGCGAGCAGCAGGGAATCCTGCTCAAGGATGGACGGGCGAAGTATGAGCGGGCCCACGCCGAGGGGCACTATCTGGCCTGGCTGCTCGGGCAGATCGACCCCGAGCGGCCGGTCTCGATCGTGGGCTATTCCTACGGCGCGCTGATCACGCTCGAGTCGTTCGAGGATCTGATCGCCGCCGAGCGGCAGGGCCGCAGCGACGTGCAGCCATGGTCGCGGCGGCCCGGGCCGACGAACCTGATCTTCGTCGCTCCGGCTGTTCGCTGCGACGGGCTCGCGCCACGGGGCCGGTACGGCGAGACGACGGCGATCTTCGACCGGTTCACGCTGATCATCAACTCCAACGACGAGGCATTGCGGTTCTTCCACCTGCTCGAGCGCGGCGCCCGGGCCGACGCGCTCGGCTACGTCGGCATGCCGCGCCGCTGGCTGCCGGCAGATGTCGATTTCAAGGCCACCGACGCGGCATCGATCGTGGGCCGAAACCACAGCCTGCCGCTCTATCTCAATTCCGACGCGCTGGTCCGGCGGATCTGCCGGGCCGCCGCCGAAGGGCTTCCGCCGGCCGCCGAGTGACTGCCTGGCGGGCGGCTCAGTGGGCGGCGAACCAGGCCGCGGTCCGTTCGATCCCATCGCCGAGAGAGACCGTCGGCGCCCAGCCGAGCAGGCTCGATGCGAGCGTCGCATCGACCAGATTCGACCGCAGGTCGCCGGGCCGGGCCGGGCCATGCTGCGGCGCCGGGAGCGGAGCCGCAGCTCCGCTGCGGGAGCGGATGCCCGCGACCGAACCGCGGATCATCGCCTCCAGTTCGTTCACATCGGTGCCGATGCCGGTGCCGATGTTGAGGCTCGTGAGCGTCTTCGGCAGCACCTGGGGCAGGTCATGGGTCAGGGCGATCAGGTTGGCCCGGGCCACGTCGGCACCGAAGACGTAGTCGCGGACATACCTGCCGTCGCCGTTGATCGTGGCTGGCTGGCCCTGGAGGAGCTTGCGGCAGAAGATCGCCACCACGCCCGCCTCGCCGTGCGGGTTCTGGCGCGGGCCGTAGACGTTGGAGTAGCGCAGGGCGACCGTCGCGAGGGCGTGTTCCTCGGCGAAAAACCTGAGATACCGCTCGCCGACCCACTTCGTGATCCCATACGGGCTGACGGGGTTCGCCGGCGCGGTCTCGGGGGCGGGCGAGGTGACCTCGCCATAGAGCACCCCGCCACTCGATGCGAACACGACCCGTCGGCAGCCCGTCTTGGCGGCGGCTTCGAGCACGTTGATCAGGCCGATGCAGTTGACCTGGGCGTCGAAGAGCGGATCCCGCACCGACCGGCTCACCGACATCTGGGCCGCCTGATGGCAGACGGCATCGGGCCGCTCCCGCGCGAAGACGGCGGCGACGGCCTGCCCGTCGACGATGTCGACGACATGGAGCGGAACGTCCGGAGGCAGGTTCTCGCGAACGCCGCTGGAGAGATCGTCGATCACGGCCACGCCATGGCCGGCCTCGCGGAGGCCGTCGACGATATGGCTGCCGATGAATCCGGCACCGCCGGTGACGAGGATCTTCATAGTCGTTTCAATCCAGGATTCCGGGGGTGGGTGATCCCTGAGGACTTGTCCAATGGAGCTGATGATACCCAGTCAGGGCGGGGAGATCAGGGCGGGCCGGGCATGGCGGGCAGCCCCAATTCCGACCGCCGCTTCTGGATCGCGCCGATGAACTCCGACATCCGGGCCCGCTGGTCCGCGGTCGTGTTGTCGAGCATCCCCTTCCGCCAGCGGTTGCGATCCTCCTCCGAACCTCCCTGCGGGCCGAAGGGGAGTCGCGGCTGACCGCCCGGAGCCTGCCCCGCGGCGGTGCCGCTCGACGATGCACCGCCGGCTCCGAAAAATCGGAGCGCCATCTGGCCCGATTCAAAGGCCTTGCGCATGAATTCCATCTGCCGAATTTCCGAGTCGAGAAACTCCTGGCGACGCTCGGCCGGAAGTGCGAAATAAGCGTCGGCCTTGGCGTGCATCCGCTTGCGCATCATGCCCTGCCCGGCCCGCATCGCCTCGGGTCGGAGGTTTTCTGGAAGCGCCTGCACCTTGCCCATGATCAAGGCGACCGCTGCGGCACGCTCCACGGCCTCCACCGCCGATGCAACGGGCCTGTCGGGGGGATACTTGGCGGCCATCGACTGCTGAAGCTTGCGGATCTCCGTCAGTCGCGGGTCCTCGGCCGCGCCGGGCCAGCCAAGCCACCAGATCAATCCGAGCAGGATCGCCGTCAGCAAAACGCCGGCGATCGCAAGCCGCCTGCGGTGCTTTGGCGAATCTTCCAGGCTGTTCATGGGGAAAACCTGCGTCGGGGCGTCTGTCTCGGGCGAACCACCGGGCCCGCCTCATCGGAAAGTCACTCGTATGGTAGGCGGTTCGTCTCAGCCGGTCGCCATGGCATCGCCGACGACCTCGACCCTCATCCCGGCGAGCCGGCGATAGAGCTGCAACTGGTCGCGGAGCAGCCAGCCGTCGAAGCCGAGCCGCTCGATCGGGACCCAGAGCGACACCCAGCCTGCGATCACGAACGCCTCGCCGACGATGTCATTGAACCAGCTGTCAGGATAGACCCGATTGACGAGCGAATGGAGCGAGAGCAGGAGGGTCATGATGATCAGCCCCACCGAGAGCCAGCGGATCATGCGGGTGCGGTTGCGGCCGTGCCTGCGGGCCAAGAGCTCCGCCTCGTAGTCGAAGAAGTTCCGCACGGCGTCCTCGGCCTCGGTGCGGGTGGCGTCTGATTCCTCTTCCGGCGAGACGTGGACCCGAAGCACGATCGGGGCGGCCGGCGGCGAATCGGCTGCCCACTGGACGATATGCTCCACGGCCCGCGGATCCAGATCCCGCTGCCTGAACGGGGAGGGATCGAGGGCGCTGTAGAGTCCGTCGAGCGTCGGCACGCTGACATCGATGAAATAGGGATCGCTTTTCGTCGCAGGCATGAGAGCTAGAGGCCGGCCGTTGCGAGCCGCAGCCTGCAGAGCAGGGAATCGGCCGTGATGAAGAGAGTTCGCCCATCCTCGCCGAAGCAGCAGTTGGCCGTCGCATGACCGGTCAGAATGCTGCCCAGGTGGGTGCCGTCGGCCGCGATCAGGAGCACGCCGCCGGGGCCCGTGGCAAACAGCGTGCCATCCCGGTGAACCCGCAGTCCGTCCGGCATTCCCTTGCGCTCTTTGAGCAGGAGAGGGCCGGCATCGAAAAACAGATTTCCTTCGTCGAGGCTGCCGTCGGGCAGCACCGCGAACCGGTTGATGACCGGCTGTTTGGGATCGGAGTTGGCGACGTAGAGCCATTTCTCATCGGGAGAGAATGCCAGCCCGTTGGGCCGTGTCATCGTGCGGCAGAGCAGGGCGACATCCCCCTTCGGATCGACCCTGTAGATGCCGTACCACTCGATCTCCCGTCGGGCGTCTTTCGGGCCATCGGGAAGACCGTAGGGCGGATCGGTGAAATAGATCCCCCCCGAGGAATGAACGACCAGATCGTTCGGGCTGTTGAACCGCCGCCCCTGCCAGGCATCGCAGACGGTCCGCTTGCCCCCGCCGGGCTCGAGCCTGCTCACCCGCCGGTCGCCATGCTCGCAGGAGAGGAGCCGACCCTCGCGGTCGAGCGTGAGCCCGTTGCTGCCGCGTTCCTTGCCGTAGCCCGCCGGGCCGGTGAACCCCGAGGGCTCGAGGAACAGACGCATCCCTGTGGACGGGTTCCAGGCGTGCACACGATTGTTTGGAACATCGCTGAAAAGCAGGCTGCCCGCCGGCAGACCGCCACGCTCGTCGGCGACCCAGACCGGCCCCTCGGCCCAGGCGAATCCTGAGGCCAGCACTTCGATCGAAGCGTCGCCCGGCACGAGCATGTCGAAACGTGGATCGAGCCGCTCAAACCGGCCGAGGGTCGGCAAAGAGTCGGCCGCGGGCTGATCAGCGCAGGCAGTTTGCAGCCAGTTTCCCGACAGCACCGGGCCTGCCCCGAAGATCGAGGGAATGCCGAGGGCAACGCCCAAGGCGGCGCCCAGACACCCTCGCAACGATCCTGCGGCCATCCTCATCATCGCGTCGCCAGACTCATTGCGGCGCCAGGCCTGGAGCAGGCTCACTTCGCCGCGGGCTTGAAACCCTTGTCGATCCTTCCGAAGACCATGTTCACCTGTTCTTCGGGTGAGGCCTTCTCGACCTTTCCCTTGCAGTTCGGGCAGCAGAAGCCGACCTCGGCGTCGCCGATCGAGATCTGCGTGCCGGGCTTCACCGGACCGCCGCTGAACGGGCAGCCTTTCTGGACGAGCTCGCCCGTGCTCACCATCTGTTGGTGGGCCTTGGCGGCAAACTTCTCGCCGTCTTTCTTGAACGCCGCCACGCACTTGTCGCAGCAGAAATAGACGGTGCCGCCGTCGAGATCGGCCTTCGCCGCTGGATCGCATTCATGTCCGGAAACGGGGCACTTCGCATCCTTCGGCTCCTTGACGGCGGCCGACAAGGCAAGGCTCGAAAGAGCAAGGCAGACCAGGGCGAGGCAAGAGATGGCGCGGACGAGCATGGCATGACTCCGGAAAGAGTGAGGGGTGGACTCCTGACAATATGGTATGCCCGCCGCGGGTCAACCTGCAAAAGATCAGGCTCAAGGCCGCCCCGCGGCCCCGCCTTGCCGGAAATCCTCCGGCTCGGCCACGCCTTCACCAGCCGCGAATCTCAGCGGGGCCTTCGCCCGCGGTCCCCTTCCCGAGGCCTGCCGCCCCGGGGTCGGTCTGCATTCGGGTCGTAGTTCGGGTTGGCGGCCAGCGGGATCGCCGCGTCCGTGTTCCGCTGCCAGTCCTGCAGTCGCTTCACCAATGCCGACGTCTTCTCGGGCATCGTCGCCGCCAGGTCGATCCGCTCGCCGGGGTCCTTCGCGAGGTCGTAGAGTTCGAACCGGCCGCCGCCCTCGAAGAACTCCAGCAGTTTGAAGTTTCCCTCGCGGACGGCACTCGACGGCGTCGCCCGGCCGACGTAGCAGGGAAAGTGCCAGAACAGCCGCTCGCGCGGAATCGTCGCCGCCCCGCGCAGCAGTGGTGCGATGCTCGTTCCGTCGAGCGTCTGGCCCGCCGGCGGCTTCGCATCGGCGAGTTCCAGAAGCGTCGGGTAGAAGTCGACGCTCGTCACCGGCGTGTCGCAGGTCGTGCCCGGTTTGGCCACACCGGCGCCAACCACCACGAGCGGCACCCGGATGCCACCCTCGTAGAGTTCCCCCTTGCCTCCCTTGAGCGGCGGCGTGAACTGCGACGTGCCCCCGTTGTCGCTCGTGAAGATCAGGAGCGTGTCGTCGGCGATGCCGAGTTTTGCGAGCCGCTCGACGATCCGGCCGACGTTGCGGTCGACGGTCTCGATCGTTGCCGCCTGAGCGGGATCATCGCGCCGGTCATTCGCTACGGCCGCTTTCCGCTCGTACTTCGCCCGGAGCTGTGGCTCCGGATCGTAGGGGGCGTGAACGGCGTGGTCGGCGAGGTAGACGAAAAATGGATCGCCGCGATGCTTCTCGACGAAGGCGAGCGTCTCGTCGGTGAGCCGATCGGAGAGCTGGTTGCCGTCGGCGTCGAAGTAGGCGTCTTTTGCGAAGCCGAGGTTCTCCGGAAACACGACCCTGTCGAACCCCTGGCCGCCGGGAGTGACGGGTCCGGTGCGGCCGCGGCCGAGGTTCCACATCCCGAGGAAGGCCGTGGCGTAGCCGCGGACCTTGAGCGACTCTGGCAGGGTGACGATCTCGGTGGCGAGATCCGACCGGCTCTCGGCCGACTGAAGCCTGTGCCAGGGCGACCCGGGCGGCTGCCGCGGATCGACGACCGTGTAGATGCCGTGCCGGGGAGTGTATTGCCCGGACATCAGACAGGCACGGGTCGGCGCGCAGTTCGGGGCCGAGGCGTAGGCCTGGGTGAAGACGACGCCCCGCCTGGCCAGCCGGTCGAGGTGCGGGGTCTCGACGAACTCGTTGCCCATGAAGCCGACGTCCCGCCAGCCCATGTCGTCCATCAGGATCAGGATCAGGTTTGGCGGCCGCTCTCGTCCGGCGGCGGCTGCGGGTGACGCCGCCAGTCCCAGCAGTCCCGCCAGTGCCAGCAGGCCGAGGCTGGCCGGTTTCCGGATCGTGATCATCGCGAAGGCCGCTCGTAGCTGAAGGTCAGCCTGCCCTCGGCGAGCGTGGTCTTGCCGATGGCGGCGAGCAGGGCCTCGCGGGTCGCGCCGCCGGCAGGCAGTTTAGGCTCGGCCGAGAGGGCGTAGACGCTGACGTGGTAGTGCTTCACACCCGGCCCCTTCGAGCACATTGGGTCGTATTCCGCCCGTCCCTTGTCGTTGAGGCCCGTCGCCCCGATCGATCGCGTGCCCTTGGGCAGCGACGTTGCCGAGGCCGGGATGCCGTGGACCACCCAGTACGACTTCACCTTGTCGGGTGCCTCGTGCCAGAGCACGAGGGCGTAGCAGGCGGTCCCCTGCGGCCCGGGCTTCCATTCGATCGGCGGCGAGATCCCGGCACCGTCGCAGGAGAACTCGACGGGGAGTTTTCCATCGGCGGCGATCGCGGGGCTCGTCACCAGGAGGCCGCCGGCCTGCCGACTCGCCGCCACGGCGGCAGCAACCCGAGGCGGCGGGGCGTCGGCAGCCTGGGCGGGACGCCCGTCGCGGGGTGGCGGCCGGCCTTCGCCGGGTCGAGGCCGCCGCGGCGGCCCGCCCTCCTGGCCACGGCCGCCGCCCGGGCCGCCCCGTCGCGGCTCATAGGTCTGCGTCGTCGAGTTTCCCTGCGGATCGGTGGCGGTGAACGTCGCCGTGCCATCCTCGTTGATGGTGTATTGGACGGTGCCCTTCCGGCCGTTCAGCTCGTAGGTGAGCCGCCGCGTGGCCGGACCCTGGGCGTCGAAGCCGACGATCCTGGCCCCGCGCAGCGGCGGCATCGCCTCGCGGACCGGCTGGGCCCGAGGCTGCGGGTCGACCTGCCCGTCGCGTTCGGTCACCTCGCCGCGGAACCCTCCGTTGAGATACGGATACGCCCTCGTCGCGTGGTAGTGGTAGTGGCCGTCGGCATCCTCGTGTCCCCCCATCCAGTCGAGGTCCTTCACGGGCGAGCCGTCGGGCTCCGTGTAGCCATAGATTGGATAGCCGTCGAGGGCGTAGGCGATCGGCCTGCCCTTGCCGACGACCTTCTCGAGGTGCACGGGTGCCACGTGGTAGTGGTAGTCGTCGGCTCGGCCGCAGTGGCCGCCGTAATCGTCGAGTTCGCCGATCGCGAGGGCATCCTCGCCGCGGTTGTTGAGCGGATTGAAGATCGGAATGCCGTTGACCGCGACTGCGATCGCGCCGCGGAGAAACCGATCCTTTGTGGTCGCGGGATCGGCGGCCGGCACGGGGTGCAGCGGGATCTGCCAGGCGTTGCCGCCGACGTACTTCTGCGGCATCGGCACCTGCTGCTGCCAGTTTTTGATCCCGATCATCAGCGGATGGGCGGGCATGCCGTTCGACTCGACGTAGAACCAGCGATCGTCATGGCGCGTGGCGATCTGCTCGAGCTTCTCGAACGGGGCGAAGGCGGCGGCGATCCCGCCCGTCGCGGCGGCGGGCTTCGCGGCGGTGAGCCGGAACGGCGACCTGGTTTCGGCGTCGCCGACGGCCTCAGCCCGGCTCCGACCGTCGCCGGCAGGAACAATCGCATCGGCCTCATCCGCCCGATGGCGGTGCCAGGGATGGCCGAACGCCCCCGGGCCGCAGGCCACCGCGGCGAACATCCCGGCGACCGTACCGAAGAACCGACGCATCCTCATGGTCTCTCCTTCTGCTTTCCGCCCCTCATGCCCTGCTGCTTGCCGCGGCCCGGTTTCCGCTCCGATGGAGGCGGTCGTGCTGGATCATACTGGGGGTTTCTCGTCGGCAGCTGCGCGTGGACGTCGGCCAGATGGCGATCGAGCATCGCCCTGAGCCTGGCCGCATCGGCGGGCCGCTCCGCCGCAAGATCCCGGCGCTCGCCGATGTCGGCGGCCAGATCGAAGAGCTTCGTGCTCTCGTCCTCGTAGAACTTCAGCAGCTTGAGGTCGCCGACGCGGATCGCGGACTGCGGCGTGTTGCCCGTCTGGTAGTGCGGGAAATGAAACACGAGCCCCTCCCGGGGCCGACGCAGCTCGCCCCGGCCCCCGTGGGCCAGCAGCGGAGCAAGGCTGCCCCCCTCGATGTCGTCGGGCAGCGAGGCCGCGGGCAGTTTCGCCCACGCGCAGAACGTCGGGAACAGGTCGTAGCCGACCACGGGCACGTGGCACCAGGAGTTCGGGGCCACGCCGGGGCCGCGGACGATCAAGGGAACGCGGATTCCCCCCTCCCAGACCGATCCCTTGCCCCCGCCGAGACCGCCCCGCCTTCCGCCGCCCCCGGCTCCGTTGTCGGACATGAAGATCACGGTGGTCGTGGTCGCGAGGCCGAGCCGGTCGATCGCGTCGAGCACCCTGCCGACCCCGGTGTCGAGATCTTCGGTGATCGCGGCCGTGGTGGTTCGCCTGTCGCCGGGCCCGCCCGCGAGCCGCTCGTACTTCGCGATCGTGGCCTTGAGGGCGTTCTCCGAGGCGTGGACCGCGTTCCACGAGAGTTGGATGAAGAATGGCCTGCCGGCCTCGGCGGATTTCGCCATGAAGGCCTCCGCCCGGTTCGCCATCCCGAAGATGTCGACGGGATTGGGATCGGTGAACTGGTAGGCCTGCTCGTTGCCCGTGTCGCCGTCGTGCTCGTCGTAGCCGTGGCGGCCCGGGCCGCCTCCGGAGATGTGCCACTTTCCGTAATGGGCGGTGGCGTAGCCGGCCTTGCGGAGAACTTCGCCGATCGTCAGCTCGTCGTCGGCAATCTGCTTGACGAGTTGCGGCTCGAGCAGCGGGTGCCCCGGCTCGGGTGGGGCGGCCTTCGTCCAGTGAAGCCGCGCCGGGCTCTTGCCCGTCTGCAGGCTGATCCGGGTGGGCGAGCAGACCGGTGCGGGTGCGTAGGCGTTGGAGAACCGCATGCCGGCGGCGGCGAGTTTCTCGAGATTTGGTGTCTGGAAGATTTCACCCCGCGAGGCTGCGATCTCAGGATGCATGGCGACGGAGAGGCCGTTCCACCCCTGGTCGTCGGAGAGCATGAAGACGATGTTTGGTCGCGGGGCCCGGTCGGCTCCCACGGCGGCCCTCTCCCACCCCGGGAAAATCATCAGGGGAACGGCTGCAAAAAGCGTCCGGGCCGTCGTAGATTTCATCGTGGAGGCCCCGACGGGGGCCGTCGTCCCGGAGGCTGCCGTCCGCCTCCCTTGGGAGGTCCTGCGGGCACCAGGTCGTTCAGGCCGCGAAAGTCGGGCCGTGGATTTCCGTCGGGCGGTGCCGCCACGGTCGTGCGGAAGATCACCGTGTTGTCGAGTTTCAGGTCGTCCGTCCAGATGAACTTCGCCCCGGTGAAGTCGGCATCGAAGAAGGGCTGTTTGGGATCGACGTCGGCCTCGGCATACTCCCGGGCCCTGTCCCAGCCGCGATCGTCGAAGCCGACGGCGAACCAGTTCTCTGGAATCGGTCTGTTTTCGACACGCGGGTTCCGGGTGTCGCCATTCACGGGACCGTGGGAAAAGCACCTCGCCCTCCAGGTCCCATTCGTCACGGTGCCGTCGGCGAACTTGAGGATGAATCCGGCGTCGCCAACGTTCGTGTTGGCGTATTCCATTCCCGTCTTCGGGTCCGCGTTGTCCTTCGCCAGCACCGCGATCGTCATCGGATACGCCGGGAGAAGATCGGCCGAGATCACGTTGTGCGGAATGAATGCGATCGAATCGACCGCCACCAGTTCGCCGTTGACGTAGAGCTGGAACCAGTTGTCGGCGTAGACGTTCGCCCGGATCGTGTCGGTGATCGAGGGTTTGCGGACCCGACCTCCGGTCCGGTCCGGAGGCTGGCCCGCGGCCTTTTCTCCCAGAATCCCGGTCAGGGCGAGTGTCGTCAGGATGATGGTGTGAAGCCGCGTCCGCATGGAGGGTTTCAACGGCCGTTCGCCGAAAAAGTCGTGCGGCCGCCCAGAGGCTGCGGCATCCGGCCACCGGCCATTTTTCCGTGTCAACGTCCCAGGGCCAGGACCAGGACGCCGGCGGCGACCATCAGAATCCCGAGCCATTCACCGCCGGAAGGCCGCTCCTGGAGGAAGAGCACCGCAAAGACCGCCACCAGTACGAGGCTCAGTTTGTCGACGGGGGCCACCTTCGAGGCCTCCCCCAGCTTCAAGGCCCGGAAGTAGCAGACCCAGGAGGCCCCGGTCGCTAGGCCCGAGAGCAGGAGGAAGAGCAGCGTCTTCCCGGGGAGCGAGAGCGGGTTGGTCCATTTTCCGGTCGCAATCACGAATGCGGACAGAACCACCGCGATGATCCCGGTCCGAACCAGCGTCGCCAGATCGGAATCAATTCCTGCGAGGCCGATCTTCGCAAAGATGGCCGTCAACGCCGCGAACACCGCCGAGAGCAGCGCCCAGAAGAACCATGTCGGAGCGGTTTCCATCCGGTCGTGGCCTCGGTTTCGAAGGCTCCCCCGAATCATCGCGCGTCGCCGCGAGTCCGAAAAACGGAGAGGACGGGGAGTGAATTTCAGGGAAATGGACAACGAGATGTTCCGGGAAACGCAGGAGGAACACAACTGGGCTCAGGAAGTGCGCCGGGATTGGTCAATCCTGTCCAAGGTTGTGGCCGCCCGCGGTCGCCGTCGCGTCGTCGCATCGATCCAGCGACTGACCTTCCTCCACCGAGCCAGCCGGTCATGGCCCCTTCCGGCGTTGCGGCGGTGGTCCGAGCGGATCATTCTCGGGCGGCTGGGAGTGGAGACCCTCGTGCACGAGCAGATAGATCTCCAACGAATCGTTCACGAACTCCGGTTCGAGACCCTCGAACGACGGCGTGTCGTCGTCGATCGGCACCACCTTGTAGGTCACGATGTTGCGATACAGCCTGCCCGGATGCATCGCGGAGTGTTTCCAGGACCGTTCGTGGGCGTAGATGACCTCGGGCCTCAGGTGCACCGGCCCGGCGTCGGCTCCCGTGGCGTCGAGGCGTTCGATCGTCTCGATCAGCCGGTAGAGACTGACGTCGACGTCCGACACCACGCCCCGCTCCACCTCCGTGTCGAACGACGTCGTGCTCTTCAGGATCACCGCCGGCTGCGGCTCGTGAAGCTGCGGCCAGGGAACATCGAGGCCATCCGAATTCGCCTCCGCGAAGGCCCTGAAATTGTCGAAGGTGGCATCCGTCAGCGGCACGCGGATCGAATAGAGATAACCCGCCGGAAACATGACGAAGGAACACTGGTGGCGGCAGCGGACCGCCACCAGGTGCTTCTGTGTGAGCCGATGGAGCAGGGCGGCCACCCGCGGATTTTCCGTCGGCAGCTGCCCGGCAAGGTGGTGATAGAAGACCTGTGGCAGTGAACGGTAGTTCGCCGTCTTCCGCCACGGATTGCCCTCGAAGAATTCCTCGATCTCCCAGCAGGCGTCGCGGACGTCGCAGGCGGAGACCGCCGCCGGGTTTTCCGCCGCGTCAAACCTGGCCCGCAGGCGGTAGATGAGATCGGCACCTTGTCTGTACTCGGCGAAGGATTCGCCCCGGTCGAGCCTCAGCGATTGCCCGTCGAGCAGGCCGAGGCCGAGGTACGGCGGGAATCCGTGGGGCGGATAGTGCTGCGTCAACGGGAGATGAAAGTCGGCCGGCGGCGGATTTTCCGGAGGGCCCTGATGGGATGGTGTCTGGTTCATGCGAAGGTCCTCCGATCGATGGAAAAAAGGCCGTCATGCCCGCCTCGCTCCGGCACGAGATCGCCCTCGCTGGCGATCCGCAGGAGCAGGGCGTCGCGACGCTGGATCGCCTCGTCGAGCGACCCGGTGCGGAGCGACCGCCTGATGCGACGCTTCCGCTGGTCGAAGTGGATCGTGTAATGGATCCACCAGGTGCCGTTGTTGCACCAGAGATGGTGCTTCGCGTTCTGCTGATCGACCCGAATCGACGGAAAACCGACTGGCATGCCGCACCCCTTTCCAATCGCGGAAAGGAAGGTGCCTTCGAGGGTTGCCCCGGCCTGAATGAAACGCTGTCCGAAAACTCCCGCACCGCGTCAGGCTGGTTGAACCGACCGAAAGCTTCGCCGGGAACCGCTCCCGACGCGTATCCTCCCGCCCTGTTGCCAGAGCGGGTCACCACCTTGTGCTTTCGCGAGGTTGGTACGAGCGACCGCGAGGGCCGGCTCGATTCGAAGACAGGATACTCTTGACCTTCCGGCCCTGATTTTAATCGGCCAGAGGCTGCAGGGCCAGATCCGGCTACCCGTCGATCGTGTCATAGCGGGTCAAAGGGGCGCGAGTCTGGTTCAATCGGCCCCTTTTCTCCGAACCGGTTCCGGTTCCCCAGCTTGGCGAGGAGGGGGATCTTGCTTGCCCATCTTGCCTGGTCAGGAAATCCTGCACGACCGGCACGATCCCACCCGATTTTGATGGTGGATCGCCAATGCCCGCCCGCATTCCATACCTCGCGCATCTCGCCGTCCGCTGCCTGCTTGGCTGGGCCGTGCTCGGCCGCTGCGCGTCGGCCTGCGCCGAGACCGAGGCGGTCGCGCCCGTTCAGTATCTCGAGGAGTCGCTCATCCATGAGGATCCTGCGCAGGAGGCCCAGCTGCAGGCGCTGGTCGATGCGGCGGTCGCAGCGCGGCTTGCCGGCATTCCGCGGCCGCGCTATATCCCGTTGACCGATCTCGCGCCGCCGAAGGGTCTGATCCTTCTCAAGACCGATCCGCGCCGGGGCGAGTTTCCCTTCGCGCTCGCGCTCGGCGGCTACATGCAGTTGCGTTGGTTCGAGTTTGCCCGGGATGCGACGCAGTGGAT
>Ga0114972_10000326_pt1 | contig 35395 bp, 25 predicted proteins | sample M_140807_EF_Meta_FD_87354 | JGI IMG/M metagenome (GOLD analysis project Ga0114972, IMG submission 87354) | Freshwater microbial communities from Lake Montjoie, Canada to study carbon cycling - M_140807_EF_MetaG | ecosystem: Environmental > Aquatic > Freshwater > Lake | place: Lake Montjoie... | reverse complement strand
GCTCGCTTGCAATCAACTTATCAAAGCGCGCTTTTTCTACGTTTAATACCTTACCGCGCAACGGCAAATCGCTTGAAACTTGCGGTCACGCCCTTGCTTTGCTGAGCCACCTGCCGAGTCACCCTCGACGATATACAACTCGCACAATGCTGGATCTTTTTCTTGGCAGTCGGCAAGTTTCCCGGGTAAGCCCGCACCCTCAAGCACACTCTTACGGCGTGTCATTTCGCGTGCTTTGCGCGCAGCCTCACGCGCACGTGCTGCCTCAACAACCTTAGCGCACAATGCCTTGGCATCAATGGGGTTTTCAAGCAACCAAGTTTCTAGCGTGCGCGCAACAGCCTCTTCAACCGCTGGGCGTACCTCACTTGAAACCAACTTGTCTTTAGTCTGGCTACTAAATTTAGGCTCGGGCACCTTGACTGACAGCACGCAGGTCAAACCTTCGCGCATATCATCACCCGTGGTTTCAACTTTGGCCTTTTTGGCCATCTCGTTGTCACCAATGTATTTATTCAGAATACGCGTCATTGCTGCGCGCAAACCCGTCATGTGCGTGCCACCATCGCGCTGCGGAATATTGTTGGTAAACGCCAGAACTTGTTCGCTGTAGCCGTCATTCCATTGCATGGCAACTTCGACACCCACTAGTGTGCCACCAGCATTAGATTCTGTACTCACCGAAAACACATTCGGGTGCAATACCGTTTTGCCACGATTGATATATTCGACAAAGCCTTTCACGCCGCCAGAAAACGCAAAGTTTTCTTCTTTGCCATTACGCTGATCAATCAAGCGAATCTTCACGCCATTGTTCAAGAACGAAAGTTCGCGCAACCGCTTTGAAAGAATTTCGTAGTGATATTCGACGTTATTAAAAATATCTGTGTCGGCCAAAAAGTGGACCTCTGTCCCGCGCTTTTCAGTTTGGCCCGTTACCGCTAGAGGAGCAACTCGCTCACCCTTGCGAAACTCCATTTGATGCACCTGCCCATTGCGACGAATCGTCAGACGCAACCACGACGACAACGCGTTGACGCAAGACACACCCACGCCATGCAAACCACCAGAGACTTTGTACGAGTTCTGGTCAAACTTACCACCCGCATGCAACTCGGTTAAAACAATTTCGGCCGCGCTACGCGCAAACTCATCATCTTTATGGATGTCGGTCGGAATGCCGCGACCATTATCAGTCACTGAAATTGAGTTATCGCCATGAATTGTGACAACGATATCATCGCAATGCCCTGCTAGCGATTCATCGATTGCGTTGTCAACAACCTCAAACACCATGTGATGCAGACCGGTGCCGTCAGACGTATCCCCGATGTACATGCCAGGGCGCTTGCGTACAGCCTCAAGGCCCTTAAGCATTTTGATCGAATCGGCACCATACGCGTCCATATCTTCAGGAGGCTGGCTAGGTACTTGAGTGTTTTCTGACATTCTTTAAATCCGCATAGGCATGACGACGTACTTAAAAGACTCGTCATCAGGCAAAGTAATAAGGGCTGAGGCGTTCGCATCGGGCATGACAGACCAGCGAATCGTTTCGGCTTTGACGTTGGCTAAGAAATCTAGCAAGTAGCTGACGTTGAATCCAACGTCTAAAGCCTCGTGTTCGTAATCAACGTCGACTTCTTCTTGTGCTTCTTCTTGTTCGGCGTTTGTTGAAGAGATCTTTAACAGATGCTGTCCCAACTGCAAGCGAACGCTACGAAATTTGTCTGTTGTCAAAATCGCTGCGCGCTGCAAGCACCCCTGCAAGATCTCACGCGACACATCAAAATGACGCGTGTAATTAGAGGGGATCACGCGATTGAAGTCAGGAAATTTTCCTTCGACTAGCTTTGACACTAACTCAACATGGCCAAATGAAAACCGTATTTGCCCAGGGGCCACATCAATAGTGACCGGCTCGTCTGAGTCGTCTAACAAGCGCTGCATTTCGAGCACGGTTTTGCGCGGCACGATCACTTCGTGTTTCGCAAGCACACCCTCGACTGCGGTTGAGCTGTGAGCCAGGCGATGCCCATCGGTTGCCACCGCTCGCAACAGACCTGGTTCAAACACCATCAGCATTCCGTTTAAGTAGTAGCGGATGTCTTGTTGTGCCATGGCAAAGTGCGCCATGTTGAACAAATGCTTAAGTGTCTTGCGCGGTAGCGTCAATGAAACGTCCCAGCGCTCGGGCTGCGTCATCGTCGGAAACTCAGTTGCTGCAAGCGTCTGCAGCGAGAACCGGCTTTTGCCCGTTTGAACAGCCAGTTTGCCGCCTGTCGTTGAGAGTTTGACATCGCCCGTATCGGGTAAGGCCCGCAAGATATCTAATAGCTTGCGCGCTGCGACGGTGAGCGACTCGCTTTCTGCGCCGGTGCCAAAATCAGCATGCGTGGTGATTTGTACTTCGAGGTCTGTCGCAATGAACGATACCCGTTGCGCTTGCTTGCGCACCAAAATGTTGGCAAGTATAGGCAGTGTGTGACGCCGCTCAACAATACCGGCAACAGTCGATAGCGGTTTGAGTAAGGCATCGCGGGGGGTCTGGACAAGTTGCATGGATTATCCCTTTAAAGTTTGTTCAAGCACATGCAGCGTATGGTTAAAGTCTGCTTGTTTCGCACGTAGATCGGTGATTTTTCTCACTGCATGTAACACCGTGGTGTGATCGCGACCACCAAACAGATCGCCAATTTCTGGCAAGCTTTTTTGCGTCAGTTCTTTAGCTAGATACATCGCGACCTGACGCGGCATCGCAATGTTGGCAGGGCGCCGCTTTGAATACATATCAGCGACCTTCATTTTGTAATAGTCAGCAACCGTTTTTTGAATGTTTTCAACCGTCACCTGCCCACTAGACGCTGACAACAAGTCTTTTAAAGCGTCTTTGCAGATATCAACGTTGGCAACTTCGCGGCCATGAAAACGCGCATACGCCACAACTTTTTTCAGCGCACCCTCAAGCTCTCGAACGTTACTGCGCAAATGTTTTGCAATAAAAAACGCAACATCTTCGGGTAGTGTTACGCCCTCTTGCTCGGCCTTGCGCAACAAAATGGCAACCCGCATTTCAAGCTCGGGAGGTTCAATTGCAACCGTGAGCCCTGAGTCAAACCTTGAGATCAACCGGGTATCTATACCCGAGAGTTCTTTGGGATACGTATCGCTGGTAATGATGATTTGTTTGCGCTGCGCAACCATCGCCTCAAAGGCGTAGAAGAATTCTTCTTGTGTACGGTTCTTGCCTGAGAAAAACTGAATATCGTCGATCAGTAGCAGGTCAAGAGAATGGTAATAGCGTTTGAAATCATCAAATGCTTTGCGTTGATATGCTTTCACAACGTCTGACACATACTGATCTGCGTGAACATATCTGACGCGCGCACCTTTGCCAGCCGCGAGCAACGCATTACCAATGGCATGGATCAAATGCGTTTTACCCAAACCAACACCGCCGTACAAAAACAACGGGTTGTATGAGGTGCCGGGATTTTCGGCAACCTGTAAGGCGGCAGCACGTGCAAGCTGATTTGCCTTGCCCGTTACAAAATTATCAAAGGTGAGTTCTACGTTTAGGCGTGAGCGTTCGTCGGCCGATGACGTGGCAGAGTGTGCCGCCGTGACACCATTTACATTCGGTGTCTGCACCGCCACTTGGCCTGGTGGTAGCAGTTGCGCGTCGAGCGGATTGTCAGTCAAACCAGACAACGGCGAAAGCGTCGCGGCATCGCCTTGCCCAGCGGTCGCCTCGTGGTGTGCGCTTGCCTTTAGGGTTGGCGCTCGCAACTCTTGTTCTGGTGGGGGCAGTTCAAACAAAACTTGTACGGGTCTTTTGTACCAGTTTGATGCAAAGGTTTCGATTTGGTGCGCAAAGTTTTTGCGCACCCAGTCAAGTTTGAATCGATTTGGCGCGGACAACCGTAAGCACGCCTGCGCCTCATCGAAGGCAAGCGGAATCAGCGGACGTATCCACGCGCTGATTTGCTGGGGAGGAAACTCCTGCTCTAGGTGTAAGACGCAGGACTGCCAAAACTGGTTCATGTGACTCGCTAAGTAAAGTCTGATTCTACCCTGTCAGGGCCAAGGTTATCCACAGGAACGCAGGCAATTTACCCTTAGGTTTGCCCTAACCATTTGACTAAGTTCGGTTTTTTTGATGAAATGGAGGGCTTTTCGGTATTATCCTAAACCTTTTTCGCTCTTTGTTGGGCCACTCATCATGAAACGTACCTACCAGCCTTCCGTTACCCGCCGTAAGCGCACTCACGGCTTTCGCGTGCGCATGAAAACACGCGGTGGCCGCGCAGTCATCAACGCCCGTCGTGCCAAAGGCCGTAAGCGTCTGGCCGTTTAATCAGTCACCTGAACCTATCAGCCAACTTGACTGTTGTGGGTTCTTCGCCCACTTACGACAATACTGCTCTGATGCCTAGCGCCACGTTTCCGACGGCGGCGCGCTTGCACCGCCCCACCGAGTTCTCTGCGGCCCTCTCCGGTCGCAGGGTAGCCCGTGGGGTTTATTTTGTGGTTACCGCGAAGGTTGTTCTGTCGTCCGAGCAACTTTGCGTTGGGCCACCTATCGCTCGCTTAGGCCTGATAATGGCCAAGCGCTTTGCTCAGCACGCCTCAACACGTAACGCGCTAAAACGCGTTGTTCGCGAGGCTTTTCGCTCGTGTCGCTTATCTTTACCTGCTGCAGACTATGTCGTTCGATTGAACAGGCGCATTGAGTCGGTCAGCTTAAGTGCGCTGAAACGAGCGGCCCGCCAAGAAGCAGATGCGCATTTCGTAAAGGCCAGTCAATGCTAAAGGCTTTGTTAATTTTGCCAATTCGGGCATATAAGTTTTTCTTGAGCCCCTGGCTTGGCAACAGTTGCCGGTTTACGCCAACCTGCTCAAGCTATGCTATCGAGGCTATTCAGACTTGGGGCGCGTTAAAAGGCTCTGGTCTTGCTGTATCACGCTTGGGGCGATGCCACCCTTGGTGTCAGGGCGGATTTGACCCTGTGCCAGCATCGCCTTCAAAAATAGTTTCTAAAAACACTGATTGCGCGGCACCATCACACCGCTGTCATCTAGATTAACGCTAAACTGCGAGCCTTCTCTGGTTCGCTTTTTTTTATATATTTGGGCAAGTATGGACATCCGTCGCACCATCCTATTGATGATTTTTTCGTTTTCACTGCTGATGCTGTGGAACAACTGGCAAGTTCATCAAGGAAACCCCCCCGTTTTCGGCGCACCACCCGCGAGCGTGAAGCCCAAGGCCGAGACCCCAGACGGTGCCTCACCGGCAAACAACGCGGGTGTGCCGGTGGCTCCAGCCGCGGCCACCGCAACCGCAGCTAGCAGCTCGGTTGCGACGGTGCCCGGCTTAGCAGCTGCAGTGAGCCCGACCGCGCAAACCGTTTTGTTTAAAACCGATGTTTTAGCATTAACGTTTGATCTCCAGGGCGCTCAGCTGATTCGTACAGATTTGCTGGCCTTTCCCTCTGTTGATGATCCCCAAAAGCCTTTTACTCTTTTAGAGCGCACAGCCGGGCATACTTACGTTGTGCAGTCGGGTTTAACGGGCGCCTCGGCTGGGGTGACCTTTCCTAATCACCTCGTCCCGTTCACTCTTGAGACTGATGCGCGTGAACTTAAAGGTGACACCTTAGTTATCACGTTCTCGTCCACCTCTGGTGACGTCAAGCTCACCAAGACCTTTACACTCAAGCGTGGCGATTATGCTGTTGATGTTGCTCATCAGATTGAAAATCTGTCCACGCAAGCGATTACTCCCTCGGTTTACTTGCAAATTACTCGCGATGGTTCTGACCCGGCCGGTACAAGCAGTGCGCCTAGTTTCTTAAGCGGCCCAGCAAATTTCGTTGGGGCGGCTATCTACTCTGAACAAGAGAAATTTCAAAAAGTGACCTTGACTGAGGTTGAGAAACGTAAGGCAAGTTACATCAAGCAAGCAGATAACGGTTGGTTTGCCTTTATTCAACATTACTTTGTCACGGCTTGGGTGCCCCCTCAGGGCAAGTCACGCACTTACGACATGACAGAGCTCGAAAAAAATCTGTACGCAATACGTAGTATTGAACCTATTGGGAGCATTGCTCCTAATAGTAGTCTGACGATAGCTGCGAAATTATGGGTCGGCCCGCAAGATCAAACCGCCCTCGAGGCATTGGCGCCAGGCCTAGAACTAGTAATTGATTATGGACTACTGACGATTATTGCAAAACCGGTCTTCTCGTTGATGACTTGGTTGTTTTCTTTATTGGGCAATTGGGGCTGGACAATCGTGCTTTTAACGGTCTTAATCAAGGCTGCATTTTATCCTCTATCAGCAGCAAGTTATCGCTCGATGGCTAAGATGAAAATGGTTGCACCTCGTCTGCAAGCATTAAAAGAAAAGTTTGGTGATGATCGGCAAAAGCTCAACACCGCCATGATGGAAATGTATCGCACCGAAAAAATTAACCCTCTCGGTGGTTGTTTGCCTATTGTGATTCAAATTCCTGTGTTCATTTCACTTTATTACGTATTGGGCTCAAGCGTTGAATTACGCGGTGCCCCTTGGGTGTTGTGGGTACATGATCTATCGGTACGAGATCCATACTTTATCCTGCCCGCCATCATGATGGTGACCATGTTCGTACAAATGCGTTTGAACCCGACACCACCCGATCCCGTACAAGCAAAAGTCATGATGTTTATGCCTTTAGTCTTTGGTGGCATGATGTTCTTTTTCCCTTCCGGGCTTGTTTTGTACTGGTGCGTGAACAATATATTGTCCATCGCGCAACAGTGGTACATCACAAATAAGATGGCCGCCGTCGCAACGGCTTCAAATCGTTAATCTGCAAGTTGAATGGGCTCTTTAAATCAGCGTCCTATCGTTGCAATTGCCACCGCCCCTGGTAGGGGTGGCATCGGCGTAGTGCGTGTCTCCGGGCCCCATTTGGGGCCCTTTATCTATGCACTACTTGGCAGGGCTCTCGAGCCCCGTCACGCCACCTACTGTCGCTTTCCAGATGCTGATGGCAACGCCATCGATCAAGGCATTGCGCTCTACTTTGTGGGCCCTGCCTCGTACACTGGTGAAGATGTTCTTGAGTTACAAGGTCACGGGGGGCCAGCAGTTTTACAACAACTCCTCAACCGCTGCTTAACAGTTGGTTCTAAGTTCAATATTCATATCGCTTCGCCAGGTGAGTTCACATTGCGGGCGTTCTTAAACGACAAAATTGATTTAGCCCAAGCAGAGGCTATTGCCGATTTAATTGATGCCACTTCTGAAGCAGCTGCGCGCGCCGCCGTCGTTTCGATGACGGGCTCTTTTTCAAAATGCATCAACACTCTTTCAGCCTCTATCGTTAATCTTCGTTTGTTAGTTGAGGCCACGCTCGATTTTCCTGAAGAAGAAATTGAATTTCTCGAAAAATATCAGGCTCACGCAAAACTCGAGGTGTTGCAACGCGAACTTGCAGAAATTCTATCTGCTTCACGTCAAGGTGTGGTTTTACGCGAGGGATTACATGTCGTTTTAGCGGGCGAACCCAATGTTGGAAAATCGAGTTTGCTAAATGCGTTGTCGGGACAAGATCTTGCGATCGTGACGCATATCGCTGGTACAACCAGAGACAAAGTGAGTCAGGTCATTTCTCTTGATGGTGTACCCATTACGATTACCGATACAGCGGGTTTACGAGATACCGCTGACACCATTGAGGCGATCGGTATTGAACGGACTTGGGCTGCGATTGAACAAGCTGATGTCATTTTGCATCTAAGTGCTATCGATACCAATCATCTCACGCTGGATCCGTATATTCAAAAACGTCGTTCAGCGAAATCAATTGTTCTTAAAGTTTGCAATAAAGTCGACTTATCAAACAAGTTAATAAATGGTTCGCACGACACACTATTTATTTCAGCCAAAACTGGCCAGGGGCTTGATGCGTTGCGTGCAAAGCTGCTTGAATTAGCTGGTTGGAACCCCGGACAAGAGTCTCCGTGGTTAGCACGGCGGCGACATGTCGATGCTTTGATCGCAGCACAAAAGCATCTGACTCAGGCAAGTGAGTACGCTTTACAAAAAGATCTCGTCTTAGATCTTTTTGCAGAAGAACTTCGTTTGGCCCATACCCAACTTGGGCTGATCACAGGTCAGATGACTCCTGATGATTTGCTTGGCGAAATTTTTTCACGCTTCTGCATTGGCAAATAGCAATCTAGCTACTCGATGGTCCAGCCACCATCCACAGGCAACACCGCACCCGTAATATCCTTTCCTGCCTCACTACATAAAAATACGGCAAAGCTCGCCACACTTTTCATGGCGACAAAGCGACCCGTCGGATGGCGACTTGAAATGTAATCGTGCTCGGCTTCTTCAATAGTGATTCCAGCTCTTGCCGCATTACCTGCAATCCGCTCAACGATTGGCGGTGTCGGCACAGTGCCAGGGCACAACGCATTGCAAGTGATCCCTTCTGTTGCAACATCCATCGCTGTACTTTTTGTTAACCCTATCAATGCAGTTTTAGTGGTGATATACGCAACACGATTCGCTGTCGCAGTGGTTCCGTACACTGAAGATATGTTGATGATTCTGCCCCATTTCTTAGTTTTCATCTTAGGGACTGTTAAACGCGAGGTATGAAAAGCAGCCGATAAATTTACCGCGATCGACTGATCCCAAGACATAGTATCTAGGGTATCGATTGCAGCGAAATTTCTAATGACTGCGTTGTTGATTAGGATATCAACACCTCCAAAGGTCTCATTGGCGTGTTTAACCAGCGCTTCGATTTCAGATACAACCGTTAAGTTTGCCTGGCTGTAGATGACTGACACGTCGTACATCGCTCGCAATCGTTCGCTCGCCTCTTGTATTTGCTCTAGTGGCTCGAGTCCGTGCAAAATAATATTTGCTTGTTGTTCGGCAAGTGCCTCAGCCATTGCGTAGCCCAAGCCAGCGACCGATCCTGTGATTAAAGCCGTCTTACCGCGCAACATACAGGTCCTTTATCTGAAATGAGTGCATCAACATTTATGTTGTTTCTACACATCAAATGGAAATTTGTTACAAAAAATTTAACTGTGGATAACAAGGGCTAGCGGCCTGTGAACAAACTGTGCATGAACCAAGAGTAAGTCTGCGTTGTTAACCAATCAAAAAACTTATCCAACTTGCTCCACACAACTAAACAGAGGTTATTCACAACATTAAAATTACGTAAGTCATTGAAAATAAATATAAATACAACTTTATACCTCTTATCCACAGGCCTTATTATCCATTAGTCTTTATATATAAAAACAATAAAAGAAATAAAACACTAGGGCAGCAAAGCAGCCAAAACGTGACTTTCAATAAAAAATATTTTCGCTGTTTTCTCGTGGTTAAATCAAACCTTCGTCAAACGTTCAATTGCTAAATCAAGGGTGGCCTCCTGTTTAGCAAAACAAAAGCGAACAAGTTGGTGATTCGAGGCGGGGGCATCGGATGACTGATAAAAAGCTGAAACCGGAATGACAGTCACGCCATGAGTTTGTGTCAACCAAACTGCAAAGTCTGCTTCATTTTGATCGGATATGTCGCTGTAATCAGCCAGTAAAAAAAAGGTTCCTGGACTTGGCAAAACCTTAAAGCGTGTTTGCCTCAAGCCGTACGAAAGGTAATCACGTTTGGTTTGATAAAAGTCTGGCAAGCTCAGATAAGTGCTTGCATCGGCGGTGTATGCGGCCAACGCGTGTTGAAAAGGTGATGGCACCGTAAACACCATGAATTGATGAACTTTTCTAAGTTCTGCTGTCATGTGTTTGGGCGCACAACAATAGCCAATTTTCCAACCGGTTGTATGGGTTGTCTTTCCAAATGAAGAGATAACAAAGCTTCTCGCGGCCAGAGCTGGTCTGGTACAAAGACTAATGTGTTGAACACCATCAAAAATGATGTGTTCATAGACTTCGTCTGAGAGTAAAAAAATTTGATATTGTTGAACCAGCTTTTCTAACTCATCGAGGTCAGCAGGGGTAATGACGGCGCCCGTTGGGTTATGTGGAAAATTGACGATGAGTAATTTAGTTTTTTTAGTGATTGCGGCGTGAACTAAGCTCCAGTCGACGCTATAAACAGGGTTAGTTTGTGTTGGAGCACGCATTGGGACGCTAATAGCCGTACCACCTGCGAGTTTAATGGCTGGGATATAGCAGTCATAGCAAGGTTCTAAAACGATTACCTCATCACCCGTTCCAACACACGCTAGTACGCTGCCCATGATTGCCTGTGTCGCACCACTGGTAATCGTGATTTCAGTGTCGGGGTCGTATTGGTGTTGGTAAAGGGCTGCAACCTTTCGGCTAATGATTTCACGCAAGGGCATTACGCCAGCCATAGCGGGATATTGGTTAAAACCCTTGTCCATCGCTTCAGAGACCAGACGTAAGAGAGCCGGTTCTGTATTGAAGTCTGGGAAGCCCTGCCCTAAATTGATGGCCTGATATTCCAGAGCCATCTTGCTCATGGTTGTAAAGATGGTTGCCCCAACTTCGGGTAGTTTTGATTGTATTTGCATGTTGGTTGGTTGGATGATGAGTCAGCGAGTATGAAGCTGCAAGTGAGCAATCGTAAATAGGCGTAGATGATTATTTGGTATATGGGTAATTTTTCAGTAGAAAAGACCTATAAACAGGATATACACACGGAATGCACATGATATGCACATGATATTAACAACTTACTCACCGACTTACCCACAAATTAAGACGTCAACACGGTGGTAGGAAGTTATTTATCCCAATTTATACATAGATATTCAAAAGTTATACCAAGGTTATACCCAAGTTATACACAGAGCTTTGGTCCGTAATGTTTCACGTGAAACAAGCTCACCTGCTTACCCTTAAGTGAATGGATCAACTTGTTGGTAAGAGGTTTTTTATCCCTATTTATACAGAGATATTTAAAAAGTATACCGAGGTTATACCCAAGTTATACACAGAGCCCTGATCTGTAATGTTCCACGTGAAACATTACGGAAATGCTTGAATTTTGTATGACAACTATCCGGAAAAACGTTAAACATGGAAATTAAGAACAAGCTGGCAGGTTGATCGGTCGAGCATAAAGGTTCGACCGCTGTCTTTAGAATGAACAGTCCAAAATAGGTACTAATAATTCATGTTTCACGTGAAACAATTTCACCAACTTACCCTTAAGTGAATGTGTCAACTTGTCGGTAGGAAGTTATTTATCCCAATTTATACAGAGATATTCAAAAGTTATACCAAGGTTATACCCAAGTTACACACAGAGTCCTGATCTGTAATGTTCAACGCGAAAGATTACAGAGATGCTTGAGGTTGGTATGACAGCAGGCCGAGTTAACGTTGAGCATGGAAATTGAGAACAGGCTGGCAGGTCGATCGGTCGAGCATAAAAGTTCAACCGTTGCGTTTATAAAGAATTGTCCAATATTGACTCTAATAATTCATGTTTCACGTGAAACAATCTTTCAATTTAAAACGACAAGTCTATAATCCATCCCCCGACTCTATTAAATGTACGAATTATGAATCACCCCACTGTTTTTGATGTTCTCGTTGTCGGAGGCGGACACGCTGGGACAGAGGCTGCGCTGGCTTCTGCCAGAAGTGGCGCAAAGACACTTTTGCTGACACATAATATTGAAACGCTTGGGCAAATGTCGTGCAATCCCTCTATCGGTGGTATTGGAAAAGGACATTTAGTTAAAGAAATCGATGCCCTTGGTGGAGCAATGGCAATTGCAACAGACGAAGCAGGAATTCAGTTTCGAATATTAAATGCTTCTAAAGGACCGGCCGTCCGCGCCACTCGTGCTCAAGCTGACCGTGTCTTATATAGACAGGCAATTCGTAGTCGGCTCGAAAATCAACCAAATCTTTGGTTGTTTCAACAGTCGGTGGATGATTTAATACTTGAGGGCGATCGCGTTGTTGCTGCAGTAACTCAATCAGGAATAACCTTTCGAACGAAAGCTTTGGTCCTGACGGCAGGGACTTTTTTAAATGGCCTTATTCATATCGGGTTACAGAATTATTCCGCAGGTCGCGCTGGCGATCCGTCTGCCTCGTCCTTGGGGGCTCGTTTAAAAGAGTTAAAGCTCCCGCAAGGACGCTTAAAAACAGGTACCCCGCCCCGAATTGATGGACGCACGATTGATTATTCATTGGTCACTGAGCAGCCAGGCGATTTAGATCCCATTCCAGTGTTTTCATATTTAGGCAGCCAGGCACTTCATCCAAAGCAAGTCCCTTGTTGGGTCACGCACACGAACGCTCGGACACACGAAATCATTCGCGGTGGACTCGATCGCTCACCGATGTACAGCGGAGTGATTGAAGGAGTTGGCCCAAGATATTGTCCCTCGATCGAAGACAAGGTTCATCGGTTTGCCGATAAAGACTCACATCAAATATTTCTTGAGCCAGAAGGTTTGACAACCAACGAAATCTATCCTAACGGAGTGTCAACAAGCCTACCCTTTGATATTCAGCTGGCGCTGATTCGCTCAATGAAAGGGCTTGAAAATGCTCATATCGTTCGACCAGGGTATGCAATCGAATATGATTATTTTGACCCGAGAGAGTTAAAAGCTACGCTTGAAACCAAAAGTATTCAAGGATTGTTTTTTGCGGGTCAAATCAATGGAACGACAGGATACGAAGAGGCTGCAGCCCAAGGGTTGATTGCCGGCATTAATGCGGCGCGTGCAGCTCGAGATAAAAGCCCATTTATCTTGCGCCGTGACCAGGCCTACATGGGTGTACTGATTGATGATCTGATTACTAAGGGTGTGACCGAGCCCTATCGCATGTTTACCTCTCGCGCAGAATACCGCTTAAGCTTGCGAGAAGATAACGCTGACTGGCGCTTAACTGAAAAAGGCAGAGAGTTTGGTTTGGTCGATGATCAACGTTGGAACACCTTTATCAAAAAGAGAGAAACAGTTGAAAACGAGGTTGCCCGCTTGCGTGCGACGTGGATAAATCCACGCATGCTAGACCCCACCGTCGCGGTAAAAACACTTGGTAAAGAAATAGAGCGCGAGTACTTACTCTCTGATTTGCTTAAGCGCCCCAACGTATCTTACCAAAGTTTGGTTAATATGCCTCTACAACAGGGGTTCGATTTGCCAGCGGGCTTATTGCCCGGAGACGAGGCCGAACAAGTCCAAATACAAATCAAATACGAAGGCTACATCACACGTCAGCAAGACGAAGTCGATCGCCATCAAGCCCAAGATACCTTGGCGATTCCTCCAGATCTCGACTTTAGCGTCGTAACAAGCTTATCTATTGAAGTCCGTCAAAAGCTAAATGTGCACCGGCCTGAAACAATCGGCCAAGCCTCTCGAATTTCTGGCGTCACGCCGGCCGCAATCTCTTTGCTGTTGATTCATCTTAAACGCCACCAATATGGCAAGGCCGCATGACGTGAGCAGCATTGGACACGCAACGGCCAAAGCCAGCACCAGTGAGCGACTCTTACGCGCACTAGAGATTCTTCGCCTCAAGAGTCAGCCAAGCCAGCAGGCCGCCTTGCTTGAGTATCTCTCGCAACTCATGCGCTGGAACAAGACCTATAACCTCACGGCAATCCGCGATCCTGATCAGGCATTAGTTCACCACATTTTTGATAGCCTCTCTCTTGTGGCACCTCTGAGCCGAGTGCTCTCACTTAACCAAACAGAGACGCCCACGGTAGTTGATGTCGGATCGGGTGGAGGACTACCAGGCGTCATCCTTGCAATTATGCTTCCAAACGTAAGGGTGACCTGCGTCGACGCCGTAGAAAAAAAAACCATGTTTGTGCGACAAATGGCGGGCGTGCTTGCCCTTCCAAACCTGAGCGCACAGCATGCCCGCATTGAAACACTCGAGCTCCTTCAAAGCACGCTGGTCACGTCTCGGGCCTTCGCCTCGCTACAAGATTTTGCACAACTTGCGGGCCCGCATGTACGAGAGGGTGGTTACCTCGTGGCCATGAAAGGTCGAGAGCCAACCGAAGAACTTACCGCACTTCAAGCCCATACAGCCTGGTCTGCCCAAGCAATAGAACCCCTGACAGTTCCCGAGTTTGAAGGCCAGCGCTGTCTGGTCTGGATGCAACGGAAAGGAAACACATGAACATGCCCGTCACACCAACGACCGCTCGAGTCTTTTGTATTGCTAATCAAAAAGGGGGGGTTGGAAAAACGACAACTGCTATTAATCTTGCGGCAGGTCTAGCCAAGCTTCAACAACGCGTCTTACTGATCGATCTCGATCCGCAAGGCAACTCGACAATGGGCAGCGGCATCGATAAAAGTACCCTTGCCCATAACTTATATCAGGTTCTGATTGGTGAGGCGACAATTCAAGACGCCGTCGTCGCCTCTGAAAGTGGTGGTTACGATGTGCTGCCTTCTAACCGAGAACTATCTGGCGCCGAGATTGATTTAGTTGGCATGGATCATAGAGAACTCCAACTCAAGTACGCACTTTCAAAAGTTGAACTGCAATATGATTTTGTGTTGATCGACTGCCCACCTACGCTGTCGTTGTTAACCTTAAATGGCTTGGCCGCGGCGCACGGCGTTATCATCCCGATGCAGTGTGAGTACTTTGCGCTAGAAGGTTTGTCTGACCTTGTTAACACCATCAAACGTGTCCATCGAAATATCAACCCAGACCTGAGTTTGATCGGTCTATTGCGCGTCATGTTTGATCCCCGCGTGACCTTACAGCAACAGGTCTCTGCACAACTCGAAGCACATTTTGGTGACAAGGTTTTCAAGACCGTCGTGCCGCGAAATGTACGCCTTGCCGAAGCGCCAAGTCATGGTATGCCAGGAGTCGTTTATGACCCGACCTCACGCGGTGCGCAAGCCTATATTGCTTTCGGTGCCGAAGTGATAGAGCGTGTCCGCACAGTTCAAAAATAATACAAATATTTGTGTTCGCAACGCGTGCACATGCATCATAAGGAAACACCATGGTAACGAAGAAACCCAAGGGCCTAGGCCGAGGCCTTGACGCGCTGCTTGGCGCAGACACCAATAGCTTGGATCAAGTTGGACAACCCGCAACACTCACAAGCGCACCAAATACGTTGTTGATCGAGCAACTACAGGCTGGAAAATATCAGCCGCGCACTCGCATGGACGAGGGTGCGTTGGCTGAGCTTGCAGATTCCATACGGGCTCAAGGAATCATGCAGCCAATTTTGGTTCGACCCCTAGATGCCCTCAAAGGTCAATACGAGATTATCGCTGGCGAGCGCCGTTTTCGTGCGGCACAGTTGGCCGGCTTAACAGAGGTACCGGTACTCGTTAAAAATGTTGCAGACGAACATGCTGCCGCGATGGCGCTGATTGAAAATATTCAGCGCGAAGACTTGAATCCCCTTGAAGAAGCGCAAGGAGTTAAAAGATTAATAGAAGAGTTTGGCCTCACCCATGAGCAAGCCGCCACGGCAATTGGGCGCTCGCGCTCAGCCACTAGCAACTTGTTGAGATTGCTTAATCTCGCCACACCGGTACAAACGATGTTGCTGGCTGGCGATATCGACATGGGTCACGCCCGAGCGCTGCTCGCGGTCGACGCGGTAATACAAATACAACTTGCTAATCAAATCATCGCTAAACGCCTCTCGGTGCGTGATGCCGAAGCTCTAGTGACGCGAACCACCAAAGAGCCCGGCAATAAAACGACGGCCAAGCCAACCAGCCAATCGCGCGACGTCACGCGCCTCGAAGAAACACTCTCTGATCAGCTCGGTACGAAGGTGTCATTAAAAGTGGCCAGTAAAGGGCGAGGTCAACTGATCATCGACTTTCATGGGTGGGATCATTGTTCATCGCTCATTGAAAAACTTAATCTTAAAGAAGATATAGACGCGTAACAGATGCGCTATGGGTTTGACTGCCACGCGCGTCGTACACTGCCAATTTATCTAGCAATTACTCTAGTCAGCTGTAGGAAGACACATGACAAAAGACCAACATCAGCTTGTCACACCAGCAACTTTAAAAGGCTGGTTACACGATAAAATAGAAATTGCGCTACTCGATGTCCGAGAACACGGGCAATACGGAGAAGAGCATCTTTTTTATGTCGTTTCTACGCCCTACAGCAAACTAGAATCAGAAGTTCAACGACTTGTGCCACGCAAAACCGTACGACTGGTTTTAGTCGGTGATGATGCCAATGAATTAACAGCGCGCGCCGCACACAGACTCGTGCAGCTCGGATATGCAGACATCTATTTGCTTGATGGCGGCATCGCGCAATGGAAGAACGCAGGCTACCAGGTCTTTGCTGGGGTCAACCTACCTAGCAAAGCCTTTGGTGAATTAGCAGAACATGCTTTTCATACACCACGCATCACAGCGCAAGCGCTCAATGCAAAAATTGCTGCGCACGAAGATATTGTGATCTTGGACGGAAGACCTTACTCAGAATTTCGAAAAATGAGCATACCTACCGCGGCGTGTTGCCCGAATGGTGAGTTGCCTCTGCGTATTGATGACTTAGTGGTTCGTCCAGAAACGACAATTGTGATCAATTGCGCTGGGCGCACGCGCAGCATAATTGGTGCGCAAACGCTCATCAACCTCGGCGTTAAAAATAAAATTCTTGCGCTTGAGAACGGTACTCAAGGTTGGTACCTTGCAGACCTCAAACTAGATCATGGAGCCGTACGAAAGTACTCTGAAACAATCAATGCCATAAATCTGACAGCACAACAACAGCGAGCAAAAGCGCTGGCCGAAAAACATGACGTCACGTTTGTAGATGGTGAAACAGTTGCGCGTTGGTTACAAGACACCACTCGCACAACGTTTCTTTGTGATGTGCGATCACCAGAAGAATTTGCACGCGGAACAATCCCCGGCGCACAACATACGCCAGGTGGACAACTTGTTCAGGCGACCGATCAATATGTTGGGATACGAGGCGCGCGTCTTGTCGTCTTTGATGACGAAAATGTACGAGCTCCCGCAATGGCGTCTTGGCTTGCCATGATGGGCTGGGAGGTGGCAGTGTTAACCAATGCCTTTACCCACCAGTGGGAAACCAACACAACGCCGCAACACACCAAGCAGCAAACACACACAAATGCCGTCACAACAATTTCAGCCGAGCAACTCAAAAACTTAGACACAGCTACAACACGCTGTATTGATGTACGAGCAAGTACAAAATATCGCGAAGCCCATCTCAACGGCTTTGTGTGGTCGATTCGTCCACACCTCAAGCAATTGCCGTCGATCAAAGGGGCCCCTGTCGTTGTCGTGGCAGATGACTTGGTGATCGCCCAACTGGCGGCGCAAGAGCTATCAGAAGCAGGTGCAACGCGGGTACAAATAAATATTGATTCAGTTCAACAGTGGCAAGCAGCCGGCCTTGAAATGACCTCTTCACCAACGTGCCCGACAGACCAAGACAGTATTGATTACTTGTTTTTTGTGCACGATCGCCATGATGGTAATCGCGCCGCCGCAATGCGTTACCTTGAGTGGGAAATCAACCTACTGAATCAAATTGATGAACAAGAGCGACAAAGCTATCGCCTGCCCCACTGACGTTCAACAAACACAATAGATTAAACATAACTTAGTTAATATTCAACAACTTATGGTCCAAAATTTCTAGCGACAGACATCGAGTTCACAAAGGTTGTTCGCAGCGACTCTCAAATGTCGTCGCGAGCGACCGTTTAGACTTTATCAAAAGAGCCCAAAAAGCTTGTCAAATAGACAGTCATGAGCGAGCCGGCTGGCTTTCAAGCCGAAAAGTGCGCCATCCAGCAAAGAATCTCAGCCTTATCACGTCTTTAAAGCAGGTTCATAACAAGGTAATGAACTTGACAATGCGTAAAAACTCCCTCATAATCGTTGGTTCTCTTGTGGAGAGGTGCCCGAGTGGTTAAAGGGGGCAGACTGTAAATCTGTTGGCCTTGCGCCTACGTTGGTTCGAATCCAACCTTCTCCACCAAGACTCCAGCGTGTATGGGGATTAAACAGCTCGAATCGGGCGGGTGTAGCTCAATGGTAGAGCAGAAGCCTTCCAAGCTTACGACGAGGGTTCGATTCCCTTCACCCGCTCCAGCGGTCTATTTAAGTTAGTTTTACGCAGTACAGCAGTACCCGGTAAAGATAGTCTTCGTGGAGTGCAAGCTCGGCGAATGCGCCCATGTGGCTCAGTGGTAGAGCACTCCCTTGGTAAGGGAGAGGTCACGCGTTCGATCCGCGTCATGGGCACCAGTAAAGATTAAGCAGTCGACGGCAGTATCGTTTTTATCTCATTCAATAGCGTCAATCTAGGTCAGGAGCCCGTCATGGCAAAAGGCAAATTCGAACGAACCAAACCACACGTCAACGTTGGCACCATTGGGCACGTTGACCACGGTAAAACTACACTGACAGCGGCAATCACAACAGTGTTGTCGCAAAAGTTTGGTGGCGAAGCTAAAGGCTACGCACAGATTGACGCTGCGCCTGAAGAGCGCGCACGCGGCATTACGATTAACACCGCACACGTCGAGTACGAGACTTCAAACCGTCACTACGCGCACGTTGATTGCCCCGGCCACGCCGACTACATCAAAAACATGATCACCGGTGCTGCGCAGATGGACGGCGCCATTTTGGTGGTGTCAGCCGCTGACGGCCCAATGCCACAAACGCGCGAGCACATTTTGCTGAGCCGCCAAGTGGGCGTGCCTTACATCATCGTGTTCTTGAACAAAGCCGACATGGTTGATGATGCTGAGTTGCTCGAGCTAGTCGAAATGGAAGTTCGTGAGCTTCTGTCAAAGTACGACTTCCCAGGCGACGATACCCCAATCGTGACCGGTTCAGCCAAGTTGGCACTTGAGGGCGATAAGGGCGAAATGGGCGAAGGCGCGATTATGCGTTTGGCCGAAGCCCTTGACACCTACATTCCTTTGCCAGAGCGTGCCGTTGACGGCGCGTTCCTGATGCCCGTTGAAGACGTGTTCTCGATCTCGGGTCGCGGCACTGTTGTCACCGGTCGTATCGAGCGCGGTATTGTGAAGGTCGGCGAAGAGATCGAAATCGTTGGTATCCACGACACACTGAAAACGACTTGCACAGGCGTTGAAATGTTCCGTAAGCTGCTTGACCAAGGTCAGGCGGGCGATAACGTCGGTATCTTGTTGCGCGGCACCAAGCGTGAAGAAGTTGAGCGCGGTCAGGTGTTGGCCAAGCCAGCCTCGATCAAGCCACACACAGACTTCACAGCTGAGGTCTACATTCTGTCAAAAGAAGAAGGCGGCCGTCACACACCGTTCTTCAATGGCTATCGTCCACAGTTCTACTTCCGTACGACAGACGTGACCGGCACGATCGAATTGCCAGCAGACAAAGAAATGGTCTTGCCGGGTGATAACGTTTCGATGACGATCAAGCTGCTCGCACCGATCGCCATGGAAGAAGGTTTGCGTTTTGCAATCCGCGAAGGTGGCCGTACTGTTGGCGCCGGCGTCGTTGCAAAAATCTTGAAGTAAAACGTCGGATCGGTGCCGAAAGGCACCAGTCTTTTTAGTAGTGCAGGTCTAGGGGCATAGCTCAATTGGCAGAGCGTCGGTCTCCAAAACCGAAGGTTGGGAGTTCGAGGCTCTCTGCCCCTGCCACCGCCAAAAAACAAAATTGCGGACAGCACACTTTTTGTGCTTAAGCGCTGAATATGTCGAACACATCGATCGAAACCGTAACAAGCGTCACAGATAAACTCAAATTGGGTTTGGCTGTGCTCGTCATCATCGCTGGTATTGTTGGCTTTTCAGTACTTGAATCAAAGTTACCAACGGTCGCCCGTGTCGCAATTTTTGTAGGTAGTCTTGCGCTAGCTGCTTTGATTGCGTGGATGAGTGAGCCAGGTCGTCGCACCATTGCTTTCGCGCACGAGTCTTATAACGAAGTCAAGCGCGTAGTCTGGCCGACACGCAAAGAAACGTTACAGATGACCGGTATCGTTTTTGCGTTCGTTGCAATCATGGGGTTGTTTCTCTGGGTGTTAGACAAGTTAGTTCAGTGGCTGCTGTTTAGTGTGCTGCTCGGCTGGAAATAACAAGGACGATCCATGAGTAAACGTTGGTATGTCGTTCATGTCTATTCCGGCATGGAAAAAAGTGTTCATAAAGCCATGCTCGAAAGAATCGAGCGGGCTGATTTACAGCATCTCTTTGGCCAAGTTCTAGTACCGTCTGAAGAGGTTGTCGAATCAAAAGGTGGCCAGAAGTCAATTTCTGAGCGTCGTATTTTCCCAGGCTATGTCTTGGTTGAGATGGACCTCACAGATGAAAGCTGGCATGTGATTAAAAACACGCCACGCGTGACAGGATTTTTAGGTGGTTCGGGTAACCGCCCCACGCCGATCTCAGAAAAAGAAGTCGCGAAAATTCTCTCGCAAATGGAAGAAGGCATTGAAAAGCCGCGTCCAAAAGTGTTGTTTGAAGTCGGTGAAATGGTGCGAGTCAAGGATGGTCCGTTTGCTGACTTTAACGGCAACGTTGAAGAAGTGAACTACGAAAAAAGCAAAGTACGGGTATCCGTCGCTATTTTTGGTCGTTCAACTCCTGTTGAGCTCGATTTCAGTCAAGTAGAAAAAACCTGATTGATCTGACAAGACATTAGCACTAGCAGTACAAGATTTTGTTTTATAGCGTACTTAGTCAATAGTTAGCAGTACAGACAGTTTCAATTTTTCAACCCCGGGGAGCCCAACACCACATGGTGTAGGCGTTTGAACCCGCAAGGAGCACAGCATGGCGAAAAAAATCGTCGGCTTCATCAAGCTGCAAGTACCAGCTGGTAAGGCCAATCCGTCACCACCGATTGGCCCAGCCTTGGGTCAACGCGGTCTGAACATCATGGAATTCTGCAAGGCGTTTAACGCCAAGACTCAAGGCCTTGAGCCAGGTCTGCCAATTCCAGTGGTAATTACAGCGTTTGCCGATAAGAGCTTTACCTTCATCATGAAGACGCCACCAGCGTCGATTCTGATTAAGAAAGCTGCCGGCATTCAAAAAGGCTCACCACGTCCTCATACCGACAAGGTCGGCAAGCTTACTCGCGCTCAGGCTGAAGAAATTGCCAAAGCTAAAGCACCTGACTTAACCGCCGCCGATTTGGATGCTGCTGTACGCACCATCGCTGGTAGCGCCCGCAGTATGGGCATCACGGTAGAAGGAGTTTAATCATGGCTAAAACTTCAAAGCGCATGGCGTTGGTCGCCCAAAAGATTGATCGCGAAAAAATGTATCCCGTTGCTGAAGCAATCGCCCTCGTTAAAGAATGCGCAACAGCAAAGTTTGACGAGTCAATCGATATCGCCGTTCAGCTTGGCATTGATCCTAAAAAATCAGACCAGCTCGTTCGTGGTTCAGTTGTGTTGCCAGAAGGCACAGGCAAATCTGTACGTGTGGCTGTGTTTGCACAGGGCGATAAGGCCGAGCAAGCCAAAGCAGCAGGCGCAGACATTGTCGGTATGGAAGACCTTGCTGAACAAATTAAAGGTGGTACCTTTAATTTTGACGTCGTGATTGCCTCTCCTGACACAATGCGTATTGTTGGTACCCTTGGCCAAATTCTCGGGCCACGCGGTCTGATGCCAAACCCAAAAGTTGGCACAGTAACACCCGATGTCGCTCAGGCAGTTAAAAACGCTAAAGCCGGTCAAGTTCAATACCGCACCGACAAGGCTGGCATTATTCATGCCACGATTGGCCGCGCCTCGTTTGGCGTCGAGCAATTGCGGTCAAACCTTGCAGCATTAGTTGACGCGTTAAACAAAGCGCGCCCAACAGCTTCAAAAGGTATTTATCTACGCAAGATTGCGGTGTCCTCCACGATGGGTGGCGGTGCACGCGTAGAAGTTGGATCCTTGACAGCTACGGCGCAGTAAGCCGTCGTCAAGTTGTACAGACTTTGGGCCGTACTCAGACTTGTCTGAGTGCTGCTGTCAAAGACCGTTGGAGCAAAAGCTGTTGCGATAAAGTCATCTTTGTCCAATAGCCCAAGCTTAATACTAGGATGTTTCTAGATCCAGCGCAGACGGCGTCCACGGAAGATTTCTTTTAAGAACTCGACCAGGTTCGCCGCATTCGGTTGATGCAAAGGGAATTTTTCCCCCGCATCTTTTGATGGAGTGTTCAAACCGTGAGTCTCAATCGTAAAGAGAAGGCAGTTGTAATCGAAGACGTGACGACGCAAGTCGCAACGGCACAGTCGATTGTGGTCGCCGAGTACCGTGGTCTGGACGTCGCCTCTGTCACCGTACTGCGCAAAAATGCGCGTGCGTCGGGCGTGTATCTGCGAGTCTTAAAAAACTCGCTGGCACGCAAAGCAATTGTTGGTACACCTTTCGAGGCGTTATCAACAAAGCTGGTTGGTCCGCTGATCTATGCGATCAGTACTGATCCAGTTGCTGCTGCAAAAGTTCTTTCGGCCTTTGCGAAAGACAACGAGAAGCTTGCCATCAAAGCTGGGGCCCTGCCCAACAGCATTCTTGATGTCAATGGTGTTAAGGCCTTGGCCACAATGCCATCACGCGACGAGTTGTTGTCGAAATTGCTCGGAACCATGCAGGCGCCGATCGCGCAATTTGTACGTACCCTCAACGAAGTTCCAACCAAGTTCGTGCGTGGCTTAGCCGCTGTGCGCGACCAAAAGCAAGCCGCGTAATCGGCCTGCTGAAACTTCATTGAACGACAAGCGATACCAATCCCTGGCAAACTTTATTTAATTTGGAGTTCTACAAATGGCTACTAAAGCTGAAATCCTCGACGCAATTTCTAGCATGACTGTGCTTGAGTTGTCAGAGTTGATCAAAGAAATGGAAGAGAAGTTTGGCGTGTCTGCTGCTGCTGCTGCTGTTGCAGTTGCTGCTCCAGCCGCTGGCGGTGCTGCTGCTGCTGCTGAAGAGCAGACAGAGTTCACTGTTCATCTGACAGAAATTGGCGCAAACAAAGTAAGCGTCATTAAAGCTGTTCGCGAAATTACCGGTCTTGGCTTGAAAGAAGCTAAAGATCTGGTTGATGGCGCACCAAAGCCAGTGAAAGAAGGCATTGCTAAAGCTGACGCTGAAGCTGCCAAGAAGAAGCTTGAAGAAGCCGGCGCTAAGGCCGAGTTGAAGTAAGCCTTTTCGCTAGTCGCCCGGGAAAGTGTTATTGCCTTCCCGGGCATTCGCGTCTTCAGAAAACCCCTCTCGCAGTCGGGGTTGTCATGACAAACAGCATGGCGGTACGACAAATAGTCGGGTTTTCTGAAGTCGTTTGTAGTACCAGAATTTTCTTTGTTTTACCCCGGGCCGTGGTTGACGGCCCTTTGTAACCTCGAGTCGGAGTGCTCATGCCTTACTCGTTTACCGAAAAAAAGCGCATCCGCAAAAGCTTCGCAAAGCGTGAGGACGTTCAAGACGTTCCCTTCCTGCTTGCGACACAGCTTCAATCATACCTAACCTTTTTGCAAGCTGAGGTCACCCCCTCAACACGTAAAGAGCAAGGGTTGCAAGCGGCCTTTAGTTCAATTTTTCCGATCGTCAGCCATAACCATATGGCCCGACTCGAGTTCGTTAGCTACGGCTTAGGCGAACCCGTGTTTGACGTGAAAGAATGTCAGCTTCGCGGTCTGACTTATGCATCGCCGTTGCGCGCCAAAGTGCGTCTCGTGTTGCTAGATCGTGAAATCTCGAAACCGACCGTTAAAGAGGTCAAAGAGCAAGAAGTCTACATGGGCGAAATTCCGCTCATGACTAGCACCGGCTCTTTTGTCATCAACGGTACTGAGCGCGTCATTGTGTCTCAGTTGCATCGTTCGCCAGGCGTGTTTTTTGAACATGATCGCGGCAAGACGCATAGCTCAGGCAAGTTGCTGTTTTCAGCCCGTGTGATTCCTTACCGCGGCTCGTGGCTTGACTTCGAGTTTGATCCAAAAGATGTCTTGTTTTTCAGGGTCGACCGTCGGCGCAAAATGCCTGTCACGATCTTGCTCAAAGCAATCGGTCTGTCGATCGAGGCGATCCTGTCGCAATTCTTCGTGTTTGACCAGTTCGAACTACAAAACGAAGGCGCCATGATGGAGTTTGTCGGTGATCGTTGGAAAGGCGAGATGGCACGCTTCGATATCAAAGATCGTAGTGGCAAAGTGCTTGTTGAAAAAGACAAGCGCGTGAACGCCAAGCACTTGCGTGATATCGCAGCTGCAAAGATCGAGCGTATTTCTGTACCCGAAGATTTTCTGATTGGGCGAGTGCTGGCGACTAACATCGTTGATGCTGATACCGGTGAGTTGATCGCGTCGGCTAACGATGAGATCACTGAAGGCGTGTTGAGTGCGTTGCGCATTGCTGGTGTCACAAATATCCAGACGCTTTACACCAATGATCTGGATTGCGGCCCTTATATTTCGCAAACCTTACGCACTGACGAGACCGCCGACCAAATGGCCGCGCGTGTTGCAATTTATCGTATGATGCGCCCAGGCGAGCCGCCAACTGAAGATGCTGTCGAAGCACTCTTTCAGCGTTTGTTCTACAGCGAAGACACCTACGACCTGTCGCGTGTTGGTCGTATGAAAGTCAACAGCAGACTTGGTCGAGGTGATGACATCACTGGCGCCATGACGCTGACAAACGACGACATCCTGAAGGCGATTCAAATTCTGGTCGAGCTGCGTAACGGTCGCGGCCAGATTGATGACATCGATCACTTAGGTAATCGCCGTGTGCGGTGTGTCGGCGAGTTGGCCGAGAATCAGTTCCGCGCAGGGTTGGTACGCGTCGAGCGCGCCGTCAAAGAGCGCTTGGGTCAGGCTGAAACAGAAAACCTGATGCCGCACGATTTGATTAACTCCAAGCCGATTTCGGCAGCGATCAAAGAGTTCTTTGGATCAAGCCAGTTGTCGCAGTTTATGGATCAAACCAACCCCTTGTCTGAAATCACGCATAAGCGTCGCGTTTCAGCCTTAGGACCCGGTGGTTTGACACGTGAGCGCGCAGGCTTCGAAGTCCGTGACGTGCATCCAACTCATTACGGTCGGGTGTGTCCAATCGAGACTCCTGAGGGCCCGAACATCGGTCTGATTAATTCGATGGCGCTCTATGCTCGATTAAACGAGTATGGTTTTCTTGAAACGCCTTATCGTAAAGTTGTCGATAGCAGCGTAACGGACCAGATCGAATATCTTTCAGCAATTGCCGAAGGTGACTACATTATTGCTCAGGCAAATGCAGAGCTGAGCGAAACTGGCCGCTTCACGGATGATCTAGTTGCCTGCCGTCAAGCAGGTGAAACTTTGCTGACTGCTCCAGCCAACGTACATTACATGGACGTAGCACCTTCGCAGATCGTGTCGGTTGCGGCTTCGTTGATTCCGTTCTTAGAGCACGATGACGCTAACCGCGCTTTGATGGGTGCCAACATGCAGCGTCAGGCTGTTCCATGTTTGCGTCCAGAAAAATCAGTGGTTGGTACAGGTATCGAACGCACAGTTGCCGTTGACTCAGGTACAACAGTTCAAGCGTTACGTGGCGGCATTGTCGATCACGTCGATGCGGACCGTATCGTTATTCGTGTGAACGACAGCGAAAATGTTGCGGGTGAAGTCGGTGTTGATATTTACAACCTGATTAAGTACACACGCTCAAATCAAAATACCAATATCAACCAGCGTCCAATCGTGCGCCGTGGTGATATGGTCGCGGCCGGCGACGTGTTGGCCGATGGTGCATCAACTGACTTGGGCGAGTTAGCCCTTGGTCAAAACATGCTCATCGCCTTCATGCCCTGGAACGGTTATAACTTCGAAGATTCGATTCTGATCTCTGAGAAAGTTGTAGCTGATGACCGTTACACCTCGATTCATATCGAAGAGCTAACAGTCGTAGCGCGCGATACCAAGCTTGGCCCTGAAGAAATTACCCGCGACATCAGCAATTTGGCTGAGACACAATTGAATCGACTCGATGAGTCGGGCATTGTGCACATCGGCGCAGAGGTTCGTGCTGATGACGTATTGGTGGGTAAAGTGACGCCTAAAGGCGAAACACAACTGACCCCTGAAGAAAAATTGCTTCGCGCAATTTTTGGTGAAAAAGCGTCTGACGTAAAAGATACCTCACTGCGCGTGCCCTCAGGCATGATCGGCACGGTCATCGACGTGCAGGTGTTTACTCGCGAAGGGATCGTTCGTGACAAGCGCGCTCAAGCCATCATTGATGATGAGTTGCGTCGCTATCGCCAAGACTTGAACGACCAATTGCGTATTGTCGAAAACGACACCTTTGACCGTATCGAGAAGATGCTGGTTAAAAAGATTGTCAACGGCGGTCCACGTAAACTTGCCAAAGGCGCGGTTTTAACCAAAGAGTATTTGGTTGACCTCGATCGTTGGCAGTGGTTTGACATTCGTCTTGCCGACGAAAGTCATGCAGTGGTGCTTGAGCAAGCGAAAGAGTCTCTCGAACAAAAGCGTCATCAATTTGACTTGGCCTTCGAAGAAAAGCGTAAGAAACTCACTCAAGGTGATGAGCTGCCTCCAGGCGTGCTCAAAATGATCAAGGTTTATCTGGCTGTTAAACGCCGCTTGCAACCTGGTGACAAGATGGCTGGTCGTCACGGTAACAAGGGTGTTGTATCGCGCATTACGCCAGTTGAAGATATGCCGCACATGGCCGACGGTACACCCGCCGACATCGTGTTGAATCCTTTGGGCGTACCTTCGCGGATGAACGTGGGTCAGGTTCTTGAAGTCCACCTTGGGTGGGCGGCAAAGGGTCTCGGTAATCGCATCGGTGATATGTTGCGCGATCAACAAAAAATTGAAGTTAAGAAACTTCGCGCTTACCTTGATCAGGTGTACAACGGTACTGGCACAGGTGCCCGTATCGAAGAGCTCAACGATGACGAAGTGATCGAGCTTGCACAGAATCTCAAAAACGGCGTGCCTTTTGCGACACCTGTATTTGACGGTGCGACCGAGCAAGAGATCACAGACATGCTCGAGCTTGCCTACCCCGAAGACGTAGCCAAACGTATGGGCCTGACAGAGTCACGCACACAAGCGTGGCTCTACGACGGTCGTACTGGCGAGCAGTTTGAGCGTCCGGTCACAGTTGGTTTTATGCACTATCTTAAGTTGCACCACTTGGTCGATGACAAGATGCATGCACGTTCAACGGGGCCATACTCGCTGGTGACGCAGCAGCCATTGGGCGGTAAAGCTCAGTTTGGTGGCCAGCGTTTTGGTGAGATGGAAGTCTGGGCACTTGAAGCATACGGCGCGTCGTACACGTTACAAGAGATGTTGACGGTGAAATCCGATGACATCGTGGGCCGTACCAAGGTATACGAAAACATTGTCAAGGGTGATCACACGATCGACGCAGGCATGCCTGAGTCGTTTAATGTGCTCGTCAAGGAAATTCGTTCCTTGGCACTTGACATGGATCTGGAGCGTAAATAATGAAAGCGCTACTCGACCTTTTTAAACAGGTTTCGCAAGACGAACAGTTCGATGCCATCAAGATTGGCATCGCTTCTCCTGAAAAGATCCGTTCGTGGTCTTATGGTGAAGTGCGCAAACCCGAGACCATCAACTACCGCACGTTTAAACCCGAGCGCGATGGTCTGTTTTGTTCAAAAATCTTTGGCCCAATCAAAGATTATGAGTGTTTATGCGGCAAGTACAAACGCCTGAAACACCGCGGAGTCATCTGCGAGAAGTGCGGCGTTGAAGTCACCGTGGCTAAAGTGCGTCGCGAACGCATGGGCCACATTGAGCTTGCCAGCCCGGTTGCACACATCTGGTTCTTAAAGAGCTTGCCCTCCCGCTTGGGTATGGTGCTCGATATGACCTTGCGTGATATCGAACGTGTTCTGTATTTCGAAGCATGGTGCGTCATCGAAGCTGGCATGACTCCGCTCAAGCGCGGTCAAATCATGTCTGACGACGACTTCATCGCCAAAACAGAAGAGTATGGCGATGACTTCCGTGCCTTGATGGGTGCCGAAGCTGTTCGCGAACTCTTGCGTACGATTGACATCGACCGCGAAGTTGAAACGCTGCGTGCCGAACTGATTGCCACGTCTTCAGAAGCCAAGATCAAGAAAATTTCAAAGCGCTTAAAAGTGCTTGAAGGCTTCCAGAAATCTGGCATCAAAGCAGAGTGGATGGTCATGGAAGTGCTACCCGTGTTACCACCAGACTTGCGTCCGTTGGTACCATTGGATGGCGGCCGTTTCGCGACTTCAGATCTGAACGATCTGTATCGCCGCGTCATCAACCGCAACAATCGTCTGAAGCGCCTGCTTGAACTCAAAGCGCCAGAGATTATTCTGCGTAACGAAAAGCGCATGCTGCAAGAGTCTGTTGACTCGTTACTCGATAACGGTCGTCGCGGTAAAGCGATGACTGGTGCAAACAAGCGTCAACTGAAATCGCTTGCAGACATGATTAAAGGCAAGAGCGGTCGTTTCCGTCAAAACTTGCTTGGTAAGCGCGTCGACTACTCTGGCCGTTCGGTCATTGTGGTGGGCCCAACGCTCAAACTCCACCAGTGCGGCTTGCCCAAACTGATGGCCCTTGAGTTGTTTAAGCCATTCATTTTCAACCGGTTAGAGTTGATGGGTCTGGCCACTACCATCAAGGCGGCTAAAAAGCTTGTTGAAAGCCAAGAACCGGTCGTCTGGGATATTCTCGAAGATGTGATCCGCGAACATCCCGTGATGTTAAACCGTGCACCAACGCTGCACCGCTTGGGTATCCAGGCCTTTGAGCCAATCCTGATTGAAGGCAAAGCCATCCAACTGCATCCGCTGGTTTGCGCCGCGTTTAACGCCGACTTTGACGGCGACCAGATGGCGGTTCACGTGCCACTGTCGCTCGAGGCGCAGGTTGAAGCCCGCACGTTAATGCTCGCTTCAAACAACGTGTTGTTTCCAGCAAACGGCGAACCGTCAATTGTTCCCTCACAAGATATTGTGTTGGGACTCTATTACGCAACACGCGAGCGTACCAACGGTAAAGGCGAAGGCATGTTCTTGGCCGATGTGGCCGAGGTGTATCGCGCGTATGACAACCGTGAAGTCACTCTGCAGACACGCATTACAGTGCGCTTGCCAGAGTGGACACGTGAAGGCAAAGACGAGTGGAGTGAAGGTGTTCAGCGCGTAGAGACGACCGTTGGTCGTGCCATGTTGTCTGAAATCCTGCCACGCGGCCTGCCCTTCTCGGTGTTGAACCGTGCGCTGAAAAAGAAAGAAATTTCGCGCCTGATCAACCAGTCTTTCCGCCGCTGCGGTTTGCGCGATACGGTAATTTTTGCTGACAAGCTCATGCAAGCGGGTTTCCGTTTGGCAACGCGCGGTGGCATTTCGATTGCGATGGGCGACATGCTGATCCCCGCCGCTAAGGTCGAGATCCTTGCCGAAGCAACCCGTGAAGTCAAAGAAATTGACAAGCAATACTCGTCAGGTTTAGTGACGTCACAAGAGCGGTATAACAACGTTGTGGATATCTGGGGTAAGGCTGGTGACAAAGTGGGTAAAGCCATGATGGAACAGCTTGCGACCGAGCCAGTTGTTGATCGTCATGGTGATAAGGTTCGTCAAGAATCGTTCAACTCGATCTACATGATGGCCGACTCAGGTGCGCGCGGTTCAGCGGCACAGATTCGTCAGTTGGCAGGTATGCGCGGTTTGATGGCCAAGCCTGATGGCTCGATTATCGAGACTCCGATTACGGCTAACTTCCGTGAAGGTCTGAACGTGCTGCAGTACTTTATTTCAACCCATGGCGCTCGTAAAGGCTTGGCTGATACGGCACTGAAAACCGCAAACTCTGGTTACTTGACACGTCGTCTGGTTGATGTGACGCAAGACTTGGTCATTACCATCAGTGATTGCGGTACAACGCAAGGCTACACAATGAAAGCGTTGGTCGAGGGCGGTGAAGTCATCGAACCCTTGCGCGAGCGTATCTTGGGTCGTGTTGCGGCCGTAGATATTGTGAACCCCGATACGCAAGAAACCGCGATTCATCAAGGTACCTTGCTTGATGAAGATCTGGTTGACTACATCGACAAGCTCGGCGTCGACGAAGTGCGCGTCCGTACACCACTGACTTGCGAAACACGTCATGGTTTGTGTGCACATTGCTATGGCCGTGACCTGGGTCGCGGCTATCTGGTCAACGTTGGCGAAGCAGTCGGTGTCATTGCTGCGCAGTCAATCGGTGAGCCAGGTACGCAGTTGACAATGCGCACCTTCCACATCGGTGGTGCAGCATCGCGCTCGGCGATGGCCAGCGGTGTTGAAACCAAGTCAAATGGTGTGGTGCGTTTTGCTAGCACCATGCGCTATGTCACCAATCCTAAGAAAGAGCGCGTTGCGATTTCGCGCTCGGGCGAGTTGGTGATTTACGGCGATAACGATCGTGAACGCGAGCGTCATAAAGTGCCCTACGGTGCAACCCTGCAAGTTCAAGATGGCGATGTACTGAAGGCCGGCGCACGTCTAGCAACTTGGGATCCTCTGACTCGTCCGATTGTGTCTGAGTACGCAGGTGCTGTGCGCTTCGAAAATATTGAAGAAGGCGGTACGGTTGCCAAGCAGGTAGATGATGTGACTGGTCTCTCAACGCTGGTTGTGATTACGCCAAAAACGCGTGGTGGCAAAGTTGCCATGCGTCCACAGATCAAGTTGATTGGCGAAACCGGCGAAGAAGTCAAGATCGCTGGTACAGATCACTCAGTGAACATCTCCTTCCCGGTTGGCGCACTGATTACTGTGCGTGACGGTCAGCAAGTTCAAGTTGGTGAAGTCTTGGCGCGTATTCCACAAGAATCGCAAAAGACTCGCGACATTACCGGTGGCTTGCCACGGGTTGCAGAACTGTTCGAAGCACGTTCACCAAAAGATGCAGGCATGTTGGCCGACATCACAGGCACCGTGTCGTTTGGTAAAGATACCAAAGGCAAGCAACGTCTGGTCATTACCGACCTTGACGGCGAAGCCAATGAGTTCTTGATTCCAAAAGAGAAACAAGTGCTTGTGCATGACGGTCAAGTGGTCAACAAAGGCGAGATGATTGTTGACGGCCCAGCCGATCCTCATGACATTTTGCGCCTGCAAGGTATTGAGCGTTTGGCAACGTACGTTGTCGACGAGGTGCAGGACGTCTACCGTCTGCAAGGCGTGAAGATCAACGACAAACATATCGAGGTGATTGTTCGCCAGATGTTGCGTCGTATCAATATCGTTGATGCAGGTGATACGTCGTTCATCACTGGCGAACAGGTTGAGCGTGCCGAGTTACTGAATGAAAATGATCGTATGGAAGCAGCCGGTAAGCGGCCAGCCACGTACGACAACATTCTGCTTGGCATTACAAAAGCCTCGTTGTCGACAGATTCGTTTATTTCAGCGGCGTCCTTCCAGGAAACCACCCGTGTTCTTACCGAGGCTGCCATTATGGGCAAGCGCGATGAGCTGCGCGGTTTGAAAGAAAACGTCATTGTGGGTCGTTTGATTCCAGCTGGTACCGGAATGGCCTACCACGTTGCTCGTAAAGAGAAAGAAGCTTTCGAAGCGGCAGAACGCGAGGCCGCTCGGCAGCAGGCAAACCCATTTGAAGACGCCCCTGTTGCTGCTGAAGCACCAGAGGCCACCGAAGAATAGGTTTGACACGTTGTTGCCTGCTCCAGTGTATTTTGCTGGGGTTGGCGGTCAAGATGGGCAATAGAGGTAAAGATTGACTTAAGGTGTGTCATAAAAAATTCACCTTAAGTCGGTTGACACTTTGTAGGGATTTACGCTAAGCTATCAGGCTTACCGTAATTTTTGGGACTCAACAGCTCTGGGCTTGTTGATGGACCCTGGTTTGATTAGGCAAGACCCGCTCTTTTACGGATTTCCGTTTGATGGTGGGCTCGCGCCAAGCTGCCCAGGAACGGGAATGCTGAAAACACGTGAGGCCGATAGATGCCAAAACGTAAGTACCAGCGATAAAAGGGAATTAAAGGTTATGCCAACCATTAGCCAACTCGTGCGTAAACCGCGCGAAGTCAGCGTTAGCAAGAGCAAGAGCCCTGCGCTCGAAAACTGCCCCCAGCGACGCGGTGTGTGCACTCGTGTGTACACCACGACACCAAAAAAGCCTAACTCGGCCCTGCGTAAAGTCGCCAAAGTGCGTCTGACCAATGGATTCGAGATCATTTCGTACATCGGTGGTGAAGGCCACAATTTGCAAGAACACTCAGTCGTGCTCGTGCGCGGCGGTCGTGTTAAAGACTTGCCAGGTGTGCGTTATCACATCGTACGCAGTTCGCTTGACTTACAAGGTGTTAAAGACCGTAAGCAATCACGTTCTAAGTATGGTGCTAAGCGTCCTAAGCAAGCCAAGTAATTGACTAGTTAAGTGCCGCTTGTTTAGTAGCGCTTATTTAGTAGAGCTTGTTTGGTACGAAGTATTTTTAGTGTGAGTACCCGCAATACAACAGCCTCGTGCTGTTCTGTGCAGCCAATGCGTGATGGTCATGCTGCGGCAATGTAAGTGACTTATCTTTTGGTAAGTCGTGACCGTAGCCAACAGTTTGAAGGCCACGGTTCAACTGAAATGACACAAAGGAATTAATATGCCCCGTCGTCGCGAAGTCCCCAAACGTGACATTCTGCCCGATCCAAAATTCGGCAGCGTCGAACTTGCAAAATTCATGAACGTAGTCATGCTCTCCGGCAAAAAAGCCGTAGCTGAGCGCATTGTCTACGGTGCCTTAAACCAGGTTCAAACCAAGACAGGCAAAGAGCCTATCGAAGTATTCAACTTGGCCATTAACAACATCAAACCAGTCGTCGAAGTCAAAAGCCGTCGCGTCGGTGGTGCAAACTACCAGGTGCCGGTTGAAGTGCGCCCAGTGCGTCGTTTGGCGTTGGCAATGCGCTGGTTGCGCGAAGCCGCTAAAAAACGCGGTGAAAAATCTATGGATCTCCGTCTTGCCGGTGAGCTGCTCGATGCCTCTGAGGGTCGTGGCGCCGCTATGAAAAAACGTGAAGATACGCATAAAATGGCCGAAGCTAACAAAGCTTTCAGTCATTTCCGTTGGTAATTTAAGGATCAGCCATGTCTCGCAAAACTCCGATCGAGCGCTACCGCAACATCGGTATCTCTGCCCATATCGACGCAGGGAAAACCACCACGACCGAACGAATCTTGTTTTACACAGGTGTCAATCATAAGATTGGCGAAGTGCATGATGGCGCTGCCACCATGGACTGGATGGAACAAGAGCAAGAGCGCGGAATTACGATTACTTCTGCAGCGACCACTGCCTTCTGGAAAGGCATGGCCAACAACTACCCCGAGCATCGTATCAATGTGATCGATACTCCCGGCCACGTTGACTTCACGATTGAAGTTGAGCGTTCAATGCGTGTGCTTGACGGCGCCTGCATGGTCTATTGTGCTGTGGGTGGTGTGCAGCCTCAATCAGAAACCGTATGGCGTCAGGCCAACAAGTACAAAGTGCCCCGTTTGTGATTTGTGAACAAAATGGATCGCACCGGCGCAAACTTTTTCAAAGTTTACGACCAGTTAAAAACACGCCTGAAAGCCAATCCAGTTCCTATCGTGATACCAATTGGCGCCGAAGAAAAATTCACCGGCGTCATTGATCTCGTCAAGATGAAAGCGATCATCTGGGACGAAGCTAGCCAAGGCATCAAATTTGATTACCTCGACATTCCTGCCGATTTACAAGCAGAGGCAGACGAGTGGCATGAAAAATTAGTCGAGTCAGCAGCTGAAGCTTCGGAAGAGCTGATGGACAAGTATCTTGAAGGCGGTTCGCTCACTGAAGAAGAAATTCTGTTCGGTATTCGCACCCGTACGATCGCTTGCGAAATTCAGCCGATGTTGTGTGGCACCGCTTTTAAAAACAAAGGCGTTCAGCGCATGCTTGACGCGGTGATTGAGTTTCTCCCCTCACCGGTAGATATCCCACCAGTGAAGGGTGAGCTTGACGACGGCACGCCAACAAGCCGTAAAGCTGAAGACACTGAAAAGTTTGCAGCGCTCGCGTTCAAATTAATGACTGACCCCTACGTTGGCCAGTTAACGTTCGTGCGCGTGTATTCGGGCGTGCTCAAGTCAGGCGATACGATTTACAACCCGATCAAGGGTAAAAAAGAACGTATCGGTCGTATTTTGCAGATGCACGCAAACAACCGCGAAGAAATCAAAGAAGTGGTTGCTGGTGATATCGCCGCAGTGGTCGGTTTAAAAGACGTGACCACAGGCGAAACACTGTGCGATATCGACGCGCACATCATGCTCGAGCGTATGGTGTTCCCAGAGCCTGTGATTTCGCAAGCAGTTGAGCCTAAGACTAAAGCCGATCAAGAAAGAATGGGTATGGCGTTGTCGCGCTTGGCCCAAGAAGATCCTTCGTTCCGTGTCCGCACAGACGAAGAGTCAGGCCAGACGATTATTTCGGGTATGGGCGAGCTCCATCTTGAAATTATTGTCGATCGCATGAAGCGTGAATTCAACGTTGAGGCAAACGTCGGTAAGCCACAAGTTGCCTACCGCGAAACGATTCGTAAAGTTTGCGAAGAAATCGAAGGCAAATTTGTTAAGCAGTCAGGTGGTCGCGGCCAGTACGGCCACGTGGTTCTGAAGATCGAACCCCTACCACCAGGCGGCGGTTATCAATTCGTCGATGCAATTAAAGGCGGTGTGGTTCCACGCGAATACATTCCTGCAGTTGACAAGGGTATTCAAGAAACCTTGCCTTCCGGAATTTTGGCTGGCTACCCAGTTGTTGACGTGAAAGCAACGTTGTTCTTTGGTTCATACCACGACGTTGACTCAAACGAAAACGCCTTCCGTATGGCAGCTTCGATGGCCTTCAAAGACGGGATGCGTAAAGCAAGCCCTGTTTTGCTAGAGCCAATGATGGCCGTCGAAGTCGAAACACCCGAAGACTATGCCGGTACAGTGATGGGCGATTTGTCGTCACGTCGCGGTATGTTGCAAGGGATGGACGACATGGTTGGCGGTGGCAAAGTTATTAAAGCTGAAGTTCCGCTCGCTGAGATGTTTGGTTATGCGACAAACTTGCGGTCATTGACCCAAGGTCGCGCAACCTACACGATGGAATTCAAGCACTACTCCGAAGCACCCAAAAACGTGGCCGAAGAAATTATCGCGGCCCGCGGCAAGTAATCAGAGGAAAATCATGGCAAAAGGCAAATTCGAACGAACCAAACCACACGTCAACGTTGGCACCATTGGGCACGTTGACCACGGTAAAACTACACTGACAGCGGCAATCACAACAGTGT
>Ga0114972_10000325_pt1 | contig 35582 bp, 30 predicted proteins | sample M_140807_EF_Meta_FD_87354 | JGI IMG/M metagenome (GOLD analysis project Ga0114972, IMG submission 87354) | Freshwater microbial communities from Lake Montjoie, Canada to study carbon cycling - M_140807_EF_MetaG | ecosystem: Environmental > Aquatic > Freshwater > Lake | place: Lake Montjoie... | reverse complement strand
GGGTTGAGCGGCGAGGGGATTTCCCCCTGCACACCGGCGAAGTGGCGCTTGCGGTTCTCGATCCGCGGCACCTCCGCCAGCAGTGCTTGGGTATAGGGATGGTTCGGGCGGGCGAAGACCTCCTCGGACGGCGCCGCCTCAACCACCCGGCCGAGATACATGATCACGACGCGATCGGAGAGATGCTCGACCACGCCCAGATCATGGCTGATGAAAAGATAGGTCAGGTCCAGCTCGCGCCGGAGCTTCATGAAAAGATTCAGAATCTGCGCCTGGATCGAGACGTCGAGCGCGGCGACCGCCTCATCGCAGACCAGCATGTCCGGCTGCACCGCGAGCGCCCGGGCGATGCCGATGCGCTGGCGCTGGCCGCCCGAGAATTGGTGCGGGTAGCGCCCCTTCAGCGTTGGATCGAGCCCAGCCCGGCGCAGCTGCTCATCGACATAATCGGCGAGGTCGGCGCGCCGGACGAGACCATGATAGAGCGGCGCCTCGCCGACGATCTCGGCCACCTTGCGACGGGGATTGAGCGAGGCGTAGGGGTCCTGGAAGATCATCTGCGTGCGCAGCTTGGCCAGCCGCGCCTCGCTGCCGCCAAGGCTCCGCAGATCGCACCCCTGGCGTAGGATGGTCCCCTCGCTCGGCGGCAGGATGCCGGCGACCATGCGCCCGAGCGTCGACTTCCCGCAGCCGCTTTCACCCACCAGCCCGACCACCTCACCGCGTTGGATCGCCAGATCGACGCCATCGACCGCGTGCACCACCTCCTTGCGCACCGGCAGGCCGGCGCGGCGGGCAAGGCGGGCGACGAAATCCAGCTTTTTCTCGAAGCGACGGAAGACGCCGCGCACCTCCACGATCGGGGCTTCGGCAGCGGCACTCATGTCGGCGGCCCCGCCGCATGCGGGTGGATGCAGCGGGCGCTTCGCCCGGGGCGGAACTCGACGAAGGGCGGTGGCTCCGAACAGCCGGGGGCGGCACGCGGGCAGCGGGCCGCGAAGGCGCAGCCGGCCGGCAGGTTCAGCATCGATGGCGTCATGCCCGGGATCTGGTTGAGCGGCGCGCCGCGCCGATTGCGGCTGGGCACGCTGCCGATCAGCCCGACCGTATAGGGATGGAGCGGCGCATCGAGCACGGCCTCGACCGGCCCCTCCTCCACGACCCGGCCCGCGTACATCACGGCAATCCGGTCCGCGAGCCCGGCGACCACCGACAGATCGTGCGTGATCCAGATCAGCGCCGTGCCATGTTCGGCGCAGAGCTTCTGCGCCTCGGCCAGGATCTGCCCCTGAATGGTGACGTCGAGCGCGGTGGTCGGCTCATCGGCGACGATCAGATCGGGCTTGTGCAGCAGGGCGATGGCAATCGCCACACGCTGGCGCATGCCGCCGGAGAACTGGTGCGGATAGGCGCGCATCCGCTCCTCCGGCGCCGCGATGCCCACCTGCCCCAGCGCGTCGCGGGCGCGCTGGCGCGCCTCCTCCCGGCTGACCGGGGCATGGGCCAGCACCGTCTCGATCATCTGGGTGTCGATGCGCAGCACTGGGTTCAGCGTCATCATCGGGTCCTGGAAGATCATCGCGATCCGATTGCCGCGGAGGTGGCGCATCGCCTCCTCATCCAGTCGCGCGAGGTCCTGACCTTGGAACAGCACCTGCCCGCCAACGACCTGCCCGGGCGGGTCCACCAGCCCGAGGATCGAAAAGCCGGTCACCGACTTGCCCGAGCCGCTTTCCCCGACCAGGCCGAGGACCTGGCCGCGATCGACCCGCAGCGAAACGCCATCCACCGCCTTCACCACCCCCCCACGGGTCGCGAAATGCGTGCGAAGATCGCGGAGTTCGAGCGTCGGGGCGGTCATTTCTGCAGCCGCGGATTGATCACGTCGCGCAGCTGGTCGCCAACCAGGTTGATCGAGACGATGGTCAGCAGCAGTGCGATGCCGGGATAGAAGCTGATCCAATACTTGCCGGAGAGCATGTACTCGTACCCATTGGCGATCAGCAGGCCGAGCGAGGGTTCGGTGATCGGCACGCCGAGGCCGAGGAAGGAGAGCGTCGCCTCCAGCGCGATGGCGCGCGCCACCTGCATGGTGCCAACGACGATCAGCGGCGGCAGCACGTTCGGCAACAGGTGGCGGAAGATGATCCGCCCCGTCGGCAGCGCCAGGCATTGCGCCGCCTCGATATACTCCCGCCGCCGCTCAACCAGGGCGGAGCCGCGCACGGTGCGGGCGTAATAGGCCCATTCGACCACCACCAGGGCGATCACCACGTTCAGGATACCCTTGCCGAGAAAGGCCAGGATCATCAGCGCCGCGAGGATCGCCGGGAAGGAGAGCTGGAGATCGACGAGGCGCATGATCAGCGTATCGGTGCGCCCGCCCGCATAGGCGGCGAGCATGCCAAGCGAGGCGCCGACCAGCGCCGCGACCAGCGCCGAGCCGGCGCCGACCATGAGCGAGATGCGCAGCCCGTAGAGGATCCCCGAGAGCATGTCCCGCCCCTGATCATCGGTGCCGAGCCAGTGGACCATGCCGGAGGCGCCGACGCTGCCCGGCGGCAGCCGGCCATCCATGATATCGAGCTGGGCAAGATCGTAAGGGTTCTGCGGCGCGATCCAGGGCGCAAACAGCGCCGCCAGGACGATCACCACAAAGACCGCAAGGCCGAACAGGGCCAGCCGCGATTCGGCGAATTGGGAGGCGAACCGACGCAGCGGCGTCTCCACCTGGGGCGCGGCTGAGGGACGCAACACTGCGCTCATGTTCTTCCTTCCAGGCGCACCCTGGGGTCGAGCGCCGTATAGGTCAGGTCCACGAGCAGGTTGATGACGATGAACATCAGCACGATCAGCATCAGGTAGGCGACGATCACCGGGCGATCCAGCACGTTGATGCTGTCGATGATCAGCTTGCCCATGCCGGGCCAGGCGAAGATGCTCTCTGTCACCACCGAGAAGGCAATGGTGCCGCCGAATTCCAGCCCGACCACGGTAATGACCGGGATCATGATGTTCTTCAGCACATGCACCAGCACGATGCGGGAGGGATGCAGGCCCTTGGCGCGGGCAAACTTCACGTAATCCATCAGCATCGCCTCACGGACCCCGGCGCGGGTCAGGCGGATCACCAGAGAGATCTTGAACAGCGCCAGGTTGAAGGCCGGCATCGCCAGATGGCGCAGGCCATCCCAGGTCAGGAAGGACCAGCGCGTGCCCAGCACATCGACCGTATCGCCCCGGCCAGTACTCGGCAGCCAGCCGAGTTGCACCGCGAAGACCATGATCAGCATCAGCCCGACCCAGAAGGTCGGCAGCGAAAAGCCCAGGATGCTACCGGCCATGATGCCACGGGCCAGCGCGCCATTCGGCCGCAGCCCGGCGTAAAGGCCCAAGGGCAGGCCGACCAGCAGGGCAACGAAGGTCGCGCCGAAGGCGAGTTCCAGCGTGGCGGGCATGCGGTCCAGGATCAGCTTCAGCGCCGGCTCATTGAAGACGAAGCTGCGGCCCAGATCGCCGTGCAGGGCGTTCTTCAGAAATACCAGGTATTGCTGCCACAGCGGCAGGTCGAGGCCGAGGGCACGGATCGCCCGCTCCCGCTCGATCTGATCGGCCTCCGGGCTGATCAGGATCTCGACCGGGTCGCCAATGGCATAGACCCCGACGAAGACCAGCACCGACATCACCAGCATGACACCCGAAGCCTGCAGGCAGCGCCTGAGCAGATAAAGCGTCACCGTGCCGGCCCTGTTGGCGTCACATCCTGGGCCCGGGTCAACTCGTCCACCCGGGCATCGAGCGCGAGGCCGCGGCGCATCGCCCAGGCGTTCCGCTGGATGTGCAGCGGCGCGATCGCCGTATCGTCCATGGCGATGATCGTCGCCTCGCGGATGATCGCCTCGCGCTTCGGGTCGTCGATCTCGCGCATCGCCGCATCGGTCAGCGCATCGACCCGCGGATTCGAATACCGGCCGCGATTGGACGCGCCGTAGCCCTTGTCCCGGTCAAAGGTCGCGACCAGGTTGCGCAGCGGATTGGTCCCCTCGCCCGAGGTCCCCCAGCCGATCAGGAAGCTGGAGAGATCCTGGCGCGCGGCGCGGGAGATGAAGGTCGCCCAGGGCTGCGCCTCGATCGTCGTGCGCACACCGATGCGCGTCCACATCTGGCCGACCGCCTGGATGATGCGGGAATCGTTTGGATACCGGTCGTTCGGCCCGTGCAGCGTGATGCGGAAGCCCTGCGGGAAGCCGGCCTCTGCCAGCAGGCGCCGCGCGGCCTCAGGGTCCGCCTTGGCAGGGTTCAGGGCCTGGACATAACCGAAGCCGCTCTCGGGGAGGAATTGGGCAGACGGGATGGCGCTGCCCTCCATGATCCGCTCGGTGATCGCCGCCCGGTCGATGGCCAGCGACAGGGCGCGCCGCACCCGCTGATCCTTCAGCGGATTGGGCGAAATCGGCTTGCCGTCATTGTCGGTGACGAAGGGGGTCGCCTCGACGCGGCTGTGATCAAAGCTCAGGAAGATGATCCGCAGGCCGGTCACTTCGGCAACGCTCAGTCGCTGATCGGTCCGCAGCTTCGCCAGATCGCTGGTCGGCACCTGGTCGATGATATCGACATCCCCCGCCAGCAGCGCCGCGGTGCGGGCCGCATCGTTGGTGATCATCCGCAGCGTCGCCCGCTGCCAATGCGGCTGAGTGCCGTAATAGCCGTCGAACCGCTCGAACTCGATCCGCTCACCGTTGCGATGGCTGGAGACGCGGAAGGGACCGGTGCCGATCGCCATGACCCCCGCGTTGAACTGCTCGGTCGTCGCCTGCGCATGGGTCTGGCGATCGAGCATCTTCACCTGCGCGATATCGCGCGGCATCAGCGGGTAGGGCGCCGCGGTACGGAAGCGGATGGTGTAGGGATCGAGGATCTGCACCTCGCGGATCGGCCTGGTGTAGATCGCATAGGACGAAGGCGAGTTCGGCACGTTCGGCACGCGCTCAAGCGTGAAGGCGACATCGTCGGCGGCGAAGTCGCTGCCGTTGTGGAAGCGCACGCCGCGACGCAGGCGGAATTCCCAGGTTGTCTCATCAATGGCGCGCCAGCTCTCGGCCAGATCGGGGATGATGCGCGCCTTGGCATCGGTCTGGGTCAGGGCCCCGAAGACCATTTCAGCGACCGCCGTATTGGGCGAGAGCTGATGATAATGGGGATCGAGCGAGGTGACCGGCGCACCGACCCCGAGGGTAAGGCTCTGGCCGCTGGCCGTGGCGAACCCCGCCAGCACCAAGGCCGCGGCGGCGCACCCACGCGCCATCCACGCACATTCGCCCATTGAAATCCTCGCCGCCCTCTTGCCACGAAGGTTAGCAGGCGGCCCGACCCGCTGCCAGCAGCGGCCACCTGTGCGGAAGGCTTGCGAGCCCCTCCCACGCCCGTGTTTGCCTATCCCGAAGGCAAGTGCTGACGCGGGCGGCGGCGATGTTGCCTGTGCCCTGCCAAGCGTCGCAGGATGCAGGGCGAGCGCCGACGCGGGCGCAGTATACTGATGGCCAGAGGAGATCCCCGTCGATGCACCGTCGCCACCTGCCCGCCACCCTTGCCCTCGCGCTCACCGCGCTCACCAGCCCGGCCTTCGGGCAGGCAGGCACGCCGCTGAATATCGGCATCGGCGGCGCGGTGACCTCCATCGATCCCCATTTCTACAACGCCGCGCCGAACAACAGCCTGTCGATGCACATCTTCGACCGGCTGGTCGAACGCGACGCCAAGGCGCAGCCCTATCCGGGCCTTGCCGAGAGCTGGCGCGTGATCGGCGAAACCATCTGGGAATTCCGCCTGCGCCCGGGCGTGAAGTGGCATGACGGGCGCGACTTCACCGCCGAGGATGTTGCCTTCACCATCGCCCGCGCCCCGAACGTGCCCGGCAGCCCCGGCGGCTTCGGCGGCTTCGTGCGCGCGATCGAGAAGGTGGAAATCGTCGATCCCCTGACCATCCGCTTTCATACGGCCCGGCCGCATCCCCTGCTGCCGACGGAACTCGCCTCTGTCGCCATCATCGCCAAGCACGCCGCCGAAGGCGCCGGCACCGAGGATTTCAACAGTGGCAAGGCGGCCATCGGCACCGGGCCCTATCGCTTCGTGGCCTACCGCCCGGGCGATCGGACCGAGCTCGCGCGCAATGATGGCTACTTCCGCGGCGCCGAGCCCTGGAGCAGGGTGAACTATCGCTTCATCGGCAATGACGGTGCCCGCACCGCGGCGCTGCTCGCCGGCGATGTGGACCTGATCGACCAGGTGCCCTCGACCGACCTCGCCCGCCTGCAACGCGATCCGAAGATCACGGTCGCGGAAGTGCAGGGGCTCCGGCTGATCTATCTGGTGATGGACAATTCCCGCCGGGGCGAGGTGCCTTTCGTCACCGATAATGATGGCAAGCCGCTGCCGCGCAATCCGTTCGACGATCTTCGCGTGCGACGGGCGCTGTCCCTGTCGATCAACCGCACCGGGCTGGCCGAGCGGGTCATGGAAGGCACCGCCCAGCCGACCGGACAATGGCTGCCACCCGGCACTTTCGGCTACAATCCAGCGGTGCAGCCCCCCGCCTTCGACCCGGAGGCGGCCAAGAAGCTGCTGGCCGAAGCGGGGTATCCGCAAGGCTTCCGCATGACCCTGCACAGCCCCAATGATCGCTATCCGAACGACTCCAAGACCGCCCAGGCGCTGGCGCAGATGTTCACCCGCGTCGGTCTCCGCACGGAGGTGGAGGCGGTGCCCTGGGCTAGCTTCTCGGTGCGCTCGAACCGCCAGGACTATGCCATCCGCCTCTCCGGCTGGGGCAGCGTGACGGGGGAGGCGAGTTATGCGCTGGTCAATATCCTCGGCACCTTCGACCGCGAGAAGCGCACCGGCGCGAGCAATAGCGGGCGCTATTCAAACCCCGCGCTGGATGCGCTGACCGCCCGTGCCGCGGCGACTATCGACGACACAACACGCGACGCCCTGCTGCAGGAAGCGACCAAGCTGGCCATGGATGACGTCGCGATCATCCCGCTCTTTCAGCTGGTCAACACCTGGGCGCTCCGGAAGGGCCTCGGCTACGCGGCGCGGATGGATGAGCGCACGGTCGCCATGGCCGCCCGGCCGCAATAGCCGGCGCGGCTACTCCTCGATCTCGGCCGGCGCGACCGGCAGGATCGAGGTCTCCTTCACGCTGTGCAGCGCGAGCAGGGTCTGCACCCGCCGCACCCCCGGCGCGGCGCGCAGCCGTTCGCTCAGGAAGCCGTCCAGCGCGGCGAGGTCGGCCAACCGTAGCTTGAGCAGGTAGGTCCAGCCGCCGGTGACGGCGTGGCATTCCAGCACCTGCTCGCTTTCCCGGGCCATGGCGCGGAAACTGGCATCCTCTGGCCCCGCCGCGACCTCGGCCAGAACATGGACCAGCACCGGACAGCCAACTTCTGCCGGGTCGAGATCGGCCCGCCAGCCGCGGATCACGCCCCGCTCCTCCAGCCGTTTCACCCGCTCGGCGGTGGCGGAGACGGAGAGCCCCGCCACCTTGGCGAGCTCGGCCAGCCCAGCGCTCCCATCGAGCTGCAATGCGACGGTGATGTTCCGGTCTATCTCATCCATGTCAGGAGATTATCCGGCAGCCTGACCAGGAAACAAGGGGAGCGGCGAGCGCCACTCCCCTCGCCGCTCAGACGTAATGCTCGGCCAGGGGGCGGAAGCCGTTAAACGCCTGGCTGGCATAGGTGGTGACATAAGCACCGGTCGCCAGCAGCTCCACCCGATCGCCGCAGTCCAGCGCCAGCGGCAGCCGGTAATTGGACTTCTCATAGAGCGTGTCGGTGCTGTCGCAGGTCGGCCCAGCGATCGTCACCGGCCCTTCCGCTCCGCCATCATGCGGCGTGCGGAAGGCGTATTTGATCGCCTCACCCTCGGTCTCGGCGAGACCGCCGAAGCGGCCGATATCCAGATAGACCCAACGCACCGGGTCTTCCTCCGATTTGCGGGAGACGAGGACGACCTCGGCGCTGACCACGCCGGCATCGCCCACCATGAAGCGGCCTGGCTCGATCAGGATCTCCGGCAGGGCATTGCCGAAATGCTCGACCATCGCGCCCATGATCGCGGCGCCGAAATCGTCGATCTCCGGCACTTCCTGGCGGTAGCGCACCGGATAGCCGCCCCCGAGATTGACCATGCGGAGGTTGATCCCCGCTTCCTTCAGATCGGTGAAGACCATCGCAACCCGGCCAATGGCGGTTTCATAGGCGGAGGTCTTGGTCTGCTGGCTGCCGACATGGAAGGAAATGCCATAGGGGTCGAGGCCGAGCTCGGCAGCGCGCAGCATCAGGGTCCGGGCCATCTTCGCCTCGCAGCCGAACTTGCGGCTGAGCGGCCATTCGGCGCCATCATTGCCCACCAGGATCCGGCAATAGACCCGTGCGCCCGGCGCGCTGCGGGAGAGCTTCAGCAACTCCGCTTCCGAATCGAAGGCGAACAGTCGGACACCGGCGGCATGGGCCGCCTGGATCGCGCTTTCCTTCTTCACCGTATTGCCGAAAGAGATCGCCTCCGGCCGCGCGCCGGCGGCGAGGCAGGTCTCGATCTCCTCCCAGGAGGCGGCGTCGAAATTGGAGCCGAGACCGACCAGGCGCTCCAGGATCGGCGTCGCGGGATTGGCCTTCACGGCGTAGAATACGCGCGCCAGCGGCATCGCCGCGATCAGACGGCGATAATTTTCCTCAACCCGATCAATATCGAGCACGAGGCAGGGCGTGGCGGGCGCGACATCGCGCAGGAAGCGGGCGACCTTCGGGGTCATGCCTCAATACTCCGGACAGGTGGGATCATCCCCTGTCAGAGGACGGCCCCAAGTTGACGAACGGTCGAACGAACCAGCGACCAAAGAGACCGCCCGGATGCGACACCGGGCGGGGTTGCCAGAACGCTTGACGTCGTTGCGTAAACCTTGCGCCGCGGTGATTCCTGAACTTGGCGCCGTTGTGGAGGAGCGCCGGAATCCCGTGGGCCTGGGGCCAGAGGCACGTGCGTGCTGCGTCTGCGGCGCGTATAAACACCGCTGTTCGGCTTGCAAAGCGAAAAATGCGTGGGGCGCCGATTTTTTTCCAGCCGCCCCTCAGCAGCGCCGGAAACTCCCCCTGACCCCTGCTGCCCCCTCGGGCGGCTTCGCCTGCCGAGGTGCAAAACCGCCGGGAATCCTCCGGCCGTCTTCAGCCAAAGACGTCGCGGGTGATACTGGCGTACCAGCCATCCGCGTAATCCGCCTCCAGCCGCCGCTGTGCGGCCGGCGCGCCACGCGGGGAAAGACCGCCGGCATTCGGCACTTCGACGAAGCCGGCCGGGCCGGGCCGGAAGATGCCGACGATGCTGATCGCCTGATCGGCCGCAAGCCGCGAGTAGCAGGTGTTGAAATAGACCCCCTCCGGCGCCGCCTCGCCACGCAGCGCGGCGATCGCCGAAGCCGCCGCCTGCTTGGCAGTATTGCTGGCGATGAAGGCGCTTTTCGGCATCGGGGCGCCGTTGATCGCATCACCGATGATATGGATATCCGCTGCAGCACGGGCAGCGAAGCTCCGCGGATCGACCTCCGCCCAACCGCCGGCGGCAGCAAGGCCGCTTTCGATGACGATCGGTGCCGCCGCCTGTGGCGGAATCACATTGCCGACATCGACCCGGTGGCGGGTGCCGAATTCCGTCTCAAAGATCCGCGCCGCGGGATCGACGCGCGCCACCGCGCCGTCATCCTTGGCCGGCACCCATTCGATCATCTCGCCATAGAGCGCACGCCAGCCATCCTGGAACAGCGCCTGCTTGCTGAAGGCGTCCTTGGCGTCGAGCGCAAGGATCTTGGCCCGCGGCTTATGCTGCTTGAGATAGGCCGCGATCATCGCAATCCGCTCATAGGGTCCGGGCGGACAACGATAGGAATTGGCGGGGATGCTGAGACCGACGACGCCGCCCGCGGGCATGGCTTCCAGCTGCCGGCGCAGCAGCAGCAATTGCGCCCCGTCCTCGCCGAGCCAGGCATGCGGGAAAATCTCCGCCGCCGCCCGGTCATAGCCGGGCAGCGCCCCCCAGCGCAGGCCGATGCCCGGGGAGAGGATCAGCTTGTCGTAGCCGAGCGTCTCCCCGCCCGAGAGCCGCAGTCGACGCGCTGGCGGATCGATCGCCGCGACGCGGTCCTCGACCATGGCGATGCCCTCGGCTCGCAGCGCCTGATAGCCGAAGGTGATCGTCTCCAGCCCGCGCAGGCCGGCCAGCAGCAAGTTTCCGTAGGGGCAGGTGACGAAGCGCGGGCGCGGCTCAACCAGCGTCACCGCAAGGGCCGGCCAGGCGGCGCGGGCATAGCGGGCCGCCGCAGCGCCGCCGAAGCCGCCGCCCACAACAATCAGCCGCGCCGCCGCGCTGGCCCGGCCCAGGCGGGGCAGCAGCAGGGCGCCGAGCGCGGCGCGGCGGCCGAGGCGCATGGCGGGCCTCAACGCGCGGCGAAATAGGCCGCGGCCGCGGCGATCTCGGCCTCGGTATAGCCGCGTGCGATGCGGTCCATGATCGTCGCTGGGCGTTGCCCGGCCTGGTATTCCCGCAACGCCACGACAATCTCGCTCGCCGGGCGCCCGGCCAGGGGCGGCACCGCGCCGCTGCCCTGGCCGGCCGGCCCATGGCAGCCAAGGCAGCCCTGCGCCGCCATAGGCACCGAGACGGGCACCGCGATGGGTGCCGGCCCGGCAGCGGCCAGCAGCAGGGCGGCAAGGCTGCCAGTCGCCCGGATGCGCGAGGCGCGCGCCATCATCCCACCCTCCCCGGCTTCAGTTACGGCCGATGATACCCTGATTCAGCGGGCTCGATGGATCGGCGGCGTATTGCCGCGGCATCCGCCCGGCGAGGTAGGCCAGCCGCCCCGCCTCGACCGCCGCCTTCATGGCGCGGGCCATGGTCACCGGGTCCCGGGCATGGGCGATGGCGCTGTTCATCAGCACGGCCTCGCAGCCCAATTCCATGGCGATCGCCGCATCGCTGGCGGTGCCAACCCCGGCATCGACCAGCACCGGCACCTTGGCGTTTTCGATGATCGCCCGGATCATCACCGGGTTCTGAATGCCGAGCCCTGAGCCGATCGGCGCGCCGAGCGGCATCACCGCGACCGCGCCCATCTCCTCCAGCCGCTTGGCGGCGATCGGGTCGTCCGAGCAGTAGACCATGACCTCAAAGCCATCCTTCAGCAGCGCCTCCAGCGCCTCGAAGGTCGCGCGCATGTCGGGATAGAGGAAGGGCGGCGGGCCCAGCACCTCCAGCTTCACCAGGTTCCAGCCGCCGGCCTCGCGCGCCAGGCGGAGTGTGCGGACCGCGTCCTGCGCGGTGAAGCAGCCGGCGGTATTGGGCAGGTAGGTGTAGCGCTTGGGATCGACGTAGTCCTGCAGCATCGGCGCCTTGGGATCGCCGAGATTGACCCGCCGCACCGCGACCGTGACGATCTCCGCCCCCGAGGCCTCGATCGCCCGGCCGGTCTCCTCCAGATCCTTGTAGCGGCCCGTGCCAACAATGAGGCGTGAGCGGAACTGCCGCCCGGCCACGCTCCAGCCCGCCTCTTCGGCGACCGCGGTGGGGTCCGGCATGCTCAACCTCCGCCAATGAAATGCACGATCTCCAGCCGGTCGCCGGCCGCGAGCGCGGTTTCGGCATAGGCGGAGCGGGGGACGATTTCCAGGTTGCGCTCGACCGCGACCTTGCGGGTATCGAGGCCGATATCGACCAGCAGGCTTGCCAGCGTCGCCCCGGCCGGCACCTGGCGCGGCTGATCGTTCACGGTAATGCCGATCTGGCTGGCGGAGACTCGCATGGGAGGAAGATGGCGAAGCGCTGGCCGGCGGACAAGCGGTGCCGGCCGCTGCGGCTTGCTTGCCCAAATCCGCCCGTGCTAGCCGAGAGGTCTTACCTCGCGCGGACAATGCCCCGTGACTCCTCCTCTGATCGTCGTCCTCAATGGCCCCAACCTGAACATGCTAGGCATGCGGGAGCCGGAAAAATACGGCCATTCAACCCTGGACGACGTCGAGGCGCTCTGCGCCGAGACCGCCGAGGCGCTCGGCCTTGCGATCGATTTCCGCCAAACAAATGGGGAAGGTGAGCTGATCACCTGGGTGCAGGAATGCCGCGGCCGGGCCGCCGGCATCGTCATCAACCCGGCTGGCTACACCACCACCTCGATCGGCCTGCTCGATGCGCTGCTCGCGGTCGGGCTACCGGTGATCGAGGTGCACATCACGAATATCCACCGGCGCGAGGAATTCCGCCACCACAGCTACGTCTCCAAGGCGGCGACCGGGGTGATCGCCGGGCTTGGCGTGCGGGGCTATGCGCTGGCCTTGCAAGCGATGGCGGAACTGCTCGGCGCGGTGACAGAGGACGACGAGGTATGAGCGGCGGCCTCATGTTCGATCCGGCGACGATCAGGGCGCTGGCGGAAATCCTACGGGATACCGAGCTGACCGAGATCGAACTGGTCGACAAGGAAAGCCGCATCCGGCTGGCGCGCCAGCTGCCGGCGCCGGTGATCGCCCCGGCGGCGGCGCTGCCGCCCATGGCCTGGGCACCCGCGCCGGCCGCGCCCGGCGCGGCACCCATCGGCGTCCCGCCCGCCGCCCAGGTCCCGGACGATGAACACCCAGGCCTCGTGACCTCGCCCATGGTCGGCGTCGCCTACCTCTCGCCCGAGCCCGGCCAGGCGGCCTATGTCAGCCTCGGCGCGCGGGTCGAACAGGGCCAGACCGTGCTGCTGATCGAGGCGATGAAGACCTTCAACCAGATCAAGGCGCCGCGCGCCGGCACGGTGACGCGCATCCTGATCGAGAGCGGCGCGCCGGTCGAATACGGCGCACCGCTGTTGATCATCGAATGACGCGCCCCGCCGCGGCGCCGCGGGCGGGTTGAGGCATGCCGCTTCGCAAGGTCCTTATCGCCAATCGCGGCGAAATCGCGCTGCGCATCCACCGCGCCTGCCAGGAGATGGGCATCGCGACGGTCGCTGTGCACTCGACCGTAGATGCAACCGCGATGCATGTGCGCCTGGCGGATGAAAGCGTCTGCATCGGCCCGCCGCCGGCCCGCGACAGCTATTTGAACATGGCAGCGATCCTGTCGGCCGCGGCGATCACCGGCGCCGACGCCATCCACCCCGGCTACGGCTTCCTGTCCGAGAACGCCGATTTCGCCGAGATGGTGGAGGCGCATCAGCTGACCTTCATCGGCCCGACGCCCGGGCATATCCGCATGATGGGCGACAAGATCGCCGCCAAGGACGCCATGCGCCGGCTGGGCGTGCCGCTGGTGCCGGGCTCGCTCGGCGCGCTGGCCACCTTCGAGGAAGCCCGCATCGTCGCCGCGGAGGTGATGTACCCGGTGCTGATCAAGGCGGCCGCGGGTGGTGGCGGGCGCGGCATGAAGGTGGCCCGCGCCGAATCCGAGTTGGAGGACGCCTGGCGCCTCGCCCGCGCCGAGGCCAAGGCGGCCTTCGGCAATGACGAGGTCTACCTGGAGAAATACCTCGACCGACCGCGGCATATCGAGTTGCAGGTGCTGGCCGATACCCACGGCAATGTCGTGCATTTCGGCGAACGCGACTGTTCCCTGCAGCGCCGTCACCAGAAGCTGGTGGAGGAGGCTGGCTCCCCCGTCCTCGGGCCAGCCGATCGCGACGCGCTCGGCGCGCAGGTCACGCGGGCGCTGCGCGAGCTTGGCTATCGCAATGCCGGGACGCTGGAGTTCCTGTGGCAGGACGGCCAGTTCGCGTTCATCGAAATGAACACCCGCCTGCAGGTCGAGCATCCGGTGACCGAGATGGTCTGCGGCATCGACCTGGTGAAGGAACAGCTGCGCGTCGCCGCCGGCGAGCCGCTGGGCTACGACCAGTCCGATATTCGCTTCCACGGCCATGCCATCGAATGCCGGATCACCGCCGAGGACCCCGAGAGCTTCGCCCCCAGCCCCGGGCGGGTCGGCACCTATCACGCCCCGGGCGGGCTCGGCGTCCGTGTCGATAGCGCGCTCTATTCCGGCTATGTTGTGCCGCCCCACTACGACAGCCTGATCGCCAAGCTGGTGGTGCATGGCGGCACCCGGGCCGAGGCCATCGCACGGCTGCGCCGGTCGCTGGCCGAGATGGTGGTGGATGGCATCGCGACCACGCTGCCGCTGCACCGCGCCATCGTCGAGGATGCCGAATTCCAGGCCGGTGACTACACGATCCATTGGCTGGAACGCTTCGTCGCGGGGCGACAGGGCGGGTGACCTCCGGCCCCGGCCTGCGATAGGCTGGCCAGGATGAGTCGTCGCCAGCCCGAGATCACGCCCGAGCTGATGGTCCGCGCCTATCGCGCCGGCCTCTTTCCAATGGCCGAAAGCCGTGGCAGCGATCGGCTCTATTGGCTGGACCCGGAACGGCGCGGGATCATCCCCCTCGATGCCGGCTTCCATGTGCCGAAGCGGCTGCTGCGCAGCGTGCTCGGCGCCGCATTCGAGGTGACGGCCGACCGCGATTTCGCCGCCGCCATCGCCGGCTGCGCTGCCCCCGCGCCGGGGCGGGAGGATACCTGGATCAATGCCGATATCGAACGCCTGTTTACCGCGCTGCACCGCGACGGCCACGCCCATTCGATCGAGGTCTGGCAGGCCGGGGCGCTGGTCGGCGGGCTGTATGGCGTAACCATCGGTGGCGTCTTCTTCGGCGAGAGCATGTTCAGCCGCGTGCGCGATGCCTCCAAGGTCGCGCTGGTGCATCTGGTGGCGCGGCTGCGCCTGGGCGGCTACGCGCTGCTCGACAGTCAGTTCCTGACCGAGCATCTCTCTCAATTCGGCGCGCATGAAATCCCGCGCGCCGACTACAAGCGCCGGCTGGCCGCCGCCATCGCCCTGCCCGCGACCTGGGAGGCGGCGCCGCCGGCCGAACGGCTGGCGGCGGAAATCCGCAGCCTGCGCGCCGGCCCGGCATGAGCGACCCACCCCCACCGGGCCGGCGCCGGGTGCAGGGCGGCAGCGCCAGCACCGATGTCGTGCTCTCCGCCCATCACGGCGCCAATGCCGATCTCTTTGCGCAAGTCATGGCCCTGCACGTGCCGCCAGGCGCCCGGGTGGCCGATGTCACGCATGGCCAGGGCGTATTCTGGCGGCGTGTGCCCGAAGGGCGCTACCGGCTATTCGCCTCCGACCTCGCGACCGGGACCGATTGCCGTGCCCTGCCCTATGCCGATGCCAGCCTGGAGGCGGTGGTGCTCGACCCGCCCTATATGGAGGGGCTGCTGCGCCCTAGGGCGGTAACCCGCGCCGGCACCGGCAGCCATCGCTCGCTGCGCGACTACTACGCGGCGGGCGGCGAGCGCGCGGCGCCGGGCGGCGGGCGCTGGCACCAGGCGGTGATCGATCTCTACCTGGCCGCGGCGCGCGAGGCGCGGCGGGTGCTGATCGATCACGGCATCCTGGTGGTGAAATGCCAGGACGAGGTCAGCGCCAACCGCCAGGAGTTGACGCATGTGCAAATCGTCTCCGGGCTGGCCACGATGGGGTTTTACGCCCGCGATCTGTTCGTGCTGGTCCGCAGCAATACCCCGGGGGTCGCCCGGCTGGTCCGGCAGGTCCATGCCCGGAAGAATCACTCCTATTTCCTTATTTTTCAGAAGGTTCCGACCGGTCAGGAGCTCTCCCGCTACCGCACCCGAGAGGTTCCGCTGGTATCATCGCCGGCAGGCGGGTAGAAGGCGGCCCGCCGCCCGGAGGCCGCCATGTCCGACCGCATTTCCCTGCCCAAGGACCGCATTCGCATCCTGCTTCTGGAAGGCATCGCCGACAGCGCGGTCGACCTGCTGGGCGGGGCCGGATATGGCAATATCACGCGCGTGGGCAAAGCACTCGACGGGGCGGCGCTGGCCGAGGCGCTGTCTGGCGTGCACATGCTGGGCATCCGCTCCCGCACCCAGCTGCGTGGCCTGCCGCTGGAGACCGCGGACCGGCTGATCGCCGTGGGGTGCTTTTGCATCGGCACCAATCAGGTCGATCTCGACCTGGCCGCGCATCGCGGCATTCCGGTCTTCAACGCCCCCTTCTCGAACACCCGCTCGGTCGCCGAGATGGTGATGGGCGAGCTGGTGATGCTGCTGCGACGCATCCCCGACCGCTCCGTCTCGGCCCATGCCGGCGGCTGGGACAAATCCGCCGAGGGCAGCTTCGAGGTGCGGGGCCGCACCCTGGGCATCGTCGGCTACGGCAATATCGGCAGCCAGCTTTCGGTGCTGGCCGAAGCCTTCGGCATGCGGGTGGTCTATTTCGACCACACCACCAAGCTGCCGCACGGCAATGCCGCCCCGCTCGCGACGCTCGACGAGCTCCTGGCGACCTCCGACATCGTCACCCTGCACACGCCGGAGACGCCGGAGACCAACGGCATGATCGGCGCGCGGGAGATCGCGCGGATGAAGCCCGGGGCGATCCTGATCAACAATGCCCGCGGTGCGCTGGTCGATCTCGACGCCGCCGCCGCGGCGCTGCGCGGCGGCCAGCTCGGCGGTTTCGCGGCCGATGTCTTCCCGGAGGAGCCGGTGCGCAATGGCGAGCGCTTCGTCTCGCCCATGCAGGGGCTGCCGAACTGCATCCTGACGCCGCATATCGGCGGATCGACCGTCGAGGCGCAGTCCCGCATCGGCCAGGAGGTCGCGCGCAAGCTGATCGATTATTCAGACAGCGGTGCCACGCTCGGCGCGGTGAACTTCCCGCAGGTGCAACTGCCGCCGCGCCCCTCCGGCGCGCGCTGGACGCATCTGCATCGCGACGCGCCGGGCGTGCTGTCCCGGATCAACGACTGCTTCGCCAAGCGCGGCCTCAACATCGCCGCGCAGTACCTGCAGACCCAGGGCGAGCTGGGGTATGTGGTGGTCGAAAGCGTCGGCGCGCACGCGCATGCCGAGGCGATCCTGGCAGAGCTGCGGGCGCTGCCCGGCACGGTCCGCGCCCGGCTGATCTACGAACGGGCCTGATCCCAGCGGCACGAGGCAAAGCCTCGTGCCGCGCGCCCGAACGGGCGCCGCGGCCAATGCCGGCCTTCACCGCATCGGCGGGGCGATCATCAGCCCGCCGCGGGTCCACAGCTCGTTCAGCCCGCGCGGCAGCCGCACGGCGCTGTCCTTGCCGAGGTGGCGATCATAGATCTCGCCGTAATTCCCCACCGCCTTGATGGCGTTGAGCATGAAGGCGCGGTCGAGGCCAAGGGAGGGGCCGAGATCGCCGGTCCGCCCCAGCAGGCGCTGCACCGCCGGGCTTTCAGAGGCCGCGGCCAGCCGCTCGGCCTCCGCGCGGGTGATGCCCAGCTCCTCAGCCTCGATCAGCCCGTAGACGACGAAGCGGACGATGTCGAACCATTGGTCGTCGCCCTGGCGCACCGCCGGCGCATAGGGCTCCTTGCTGATCCGGTCGGGCAGCAGCACATGCTCGGCGGGATTGGTGAAGCCGGCGCGCACGGCGGCGAGTTGGCTGGCATCGCCCGTGTAGCTGTCGCAGCGATTGGCCTCATAGGCGCGGCGCGCCTCGTCCTTGTCGGCGAAGATGACCGGGGTGAAGGCCAGCTTCTCCCGCCGCATCCAGTCGGTGAGGTTCAGTTCGTGGGTGGAGGCAGAGACGAAGCAGATGCTCGCCCCAGCCAACTCCCGCGCCGCGCGCAGCCCGGCCGAGGCCTTCACCAGGAAACCCTGCCCGTCGTGGAAATAGGGGGCGGTGAAATTCATCCCAAGCGAGGTGTCGCGCAGGAAGGTCCAGGTGGTGGTGCGGGTCAGCATGTCCACCTGGCCGCCGGTCAGGCTGGGAAAGCGGTTTTGCCCCGTCAGATGCTGCCAGGCGACCTTGGACGCATCCCCCAGCACAGCGGCGGCGACGGCGCGGCAAATATCGGTATCCACCCCTTGCCATTGCCCGGTGCGGTCGGGCGCCGACCAGCCGGGATCACCCGTCGAGATGCCGCAGGACAGCACCCCGCGTGCCCGCACCGCAGCCAGGGTCGGCCCGGCCGTGGCGCCCTGTTGGGCGGTGGCCTCGGGAATGCCCAGCAGCAGCGCAAGGGCCAGGACAACGAGGTGACGCATGGTGGGTCTCCGTATCAGGGCCGGCGGGCCAGCATGGGTGAGAGCAGGGCGGTCAGCGCCAGCGCCGCGCCGGCGAGGCCGAGCCGGGCAGGATCCGGCAGGTCGTGCAGGAAGGCGGCGACCAGCCCGGCCGCCAGCAACAGCCCCCGCAGCGCCCAGCCGAGCGGCGCGCGCAGATAGCCGCCATAGCCGGCGCAGATCGCCGTGAGCGCCGCCACCTGGATGCCGGTGGCCAAGGCGACATCGCCCCAGGACCCACGCAGCATGATCCCCGGATCGTAGAGAAAGGCGAAGCCCACCGTGAAGCCGGCGATGCCAAGCCGCGTTGCATGCACCGAGGTGAGCAGCGGGCTCGCCTTGGCGATCGCCGCGGCGGCGAAGGCGGCGGCGGCAACCGGCGGCGAGGCATCGGCCAGCACCGCGAAATAGAAGATGAAAAGATGCGCCGGCAGCAGCAGCTCGGCCTGCGAGAGACCGAGCGCCCGGGTGCCGAGTTCGATGATCTGCGGCACGCCGATCGCCGCGGCGATGATGTAGGACGGCGTGGTCGGCAGCCCCATGCCCAGCGCCAGTACGGTGATCGCCAGCAGCACCAGCAGCAGCGGGAAGCTGCCGCCCGCCAGTTCCTTGATGATGCCGCCGATGGCGACGACCATCCCGGTCGCGGTCAGGGCCGAGACGACGATCCCGGCCCCGGCAATCGAGACCGCGAGCGGGGCCATGGTCAGCCCGGCATTGGCGAAGCTGTCGAGGATGGCGCGCCAGCCCATGCGAGTCCGGGCGAACAGCGCGGCGACCGCCACCATCGAAAGGGTGGCGACGAAGGCCGCATAATTGCCCGACCAGCGTTCCATCATCAGCCAGACCAGCACGCCGACCGGGATCAGCAGATGGGCATCACGCGCCACCTCTCGCCAAGCAGGGATCTCGGCCGCGTCCATCGGCGCCATGCCGGCCTTCTTCGCCTCGACATGCACGGCGACCAGGATGGCGAAGTAATACAGCACCGCGCCGATCGCCGCGGCGACGACGATCTGGCTGTAAGGAATATTGGTGATCTCGGCCATGACGAAGGCGGCGGCACCCATCACCGGCGGCATCAGCGCGCCGCCGACGCTCGCCGCGCTCTCGATCCCGCCCGCCATCGCCGGGCGATAGCCGATCCGCGTCATCAGCGGGATGGTCATGGCGCCGGTGGTGATGACATTGGCGACCGAGGAGCCGCTCATCGTTCCGAACAGGCCGGAGGTGATGACCGCGACCTTGGCCGGCCCGCCGGAAAACCGCCCCGCCAGGGCCGCGCCGAGATTGGCAAACAGCCGCCCCGTGCCGCTGCCCTGCATGAAGCTGCCGAAGACGATGAAGACCGCGATGGTGGTGGCAACGATGCCGGTCAGCGGGCCGTAGACGCCGCCCGCCGTGGGGACCAGCCAGGCCGCCTCCAGGATCTCAGCCGGCAGAAAGGGTCGGCTGTTCAGCACGCCCGGCAGCAGATAGCCCCATTGCATGTAGGCCAGGCCGATCAGGATCATCCAGGCCAGCCCGACCTCCACCGCCCGCCGCGTCGCCTCCAGCAGCGTGACGATGGCCAGCACCGCCAGCACCTGCATCATCGTGGGGAAGTCGTCCACGTATTCCATCCGGTCGCTGACCGCATTGGCGTTCAGGAAGACCCAGAGATGCGGTGCCGCGGCGGCGAGCGCCCAAAGCCAGTCGGGCAGGCTCGGCCGATGTCGCGGCGCACCGGCCCGCGCCGGATACAGCAGGAATAGCGGCGGCACGAAGACCAGCAGGTGCAGCGACCGCATGGTGATCGGCTCGGGGAAGCCGAAGCCGGCGAAGTAGAGATGCAGGGCAGCCGCACCCGCCAGCCAGACCAGGATGGCGCCCCGCAGCGGCCCGGCGAGGTCGCGCAAGGCCTCAGCCGACCGCTATGCCGGCCTCGCGGAAGGCCTTGATGGCACCGGGATGCAGCGGCAGGCCCTGGTACTTCACCGAGGTCGCCGGGTCCCAGGCGCCCATGCTGGCGTGGATCGCGACCAGCCGCTGGCCGCGATTGCGGATCAGGGTCTTGGTGATCTTGTAGGCGATGTCGTCGGGCACGCTTTCATGCACCAGGATCACGCTGTCCATCAGCGTCACCGGTACCGGCCCGGATTGCAGCGTGGGGTAGGTCCCGGCCGGCAGTTCGCCTTCGGCATAGGCGTATTGGTCGATCAGATGCTTGCGGATATCCGCCGGGAAGGCGACCAGCGCACCGCTGCGCCGGCCTTGGGCGATTTCCGTGAAGATCGCCGCCGGCTTGGCCAGCGCGGCATAAAGGTAGTCCACCTGGCCATCGGTATAGGCCGCGGCGATATCGGCATAGCTGCCGTTCAGATAGGTGCCGCCATCGGCGCGGATCTTCTCCGGGCTGGTGCCCAGGTATTTTAGGATGCGCTGCAGCGTCATCTCATCGGTCGAGGAGCGCTGCGGCACCCCCACCTTCACCCCGGGCTTGGTTAGGATGGCGCGCATATCGGCATCCGGCGTGGTCGGCGCACGCAGGAAGTGGTGCTCGGTCGGCGAATACCCGGAACCGAGGCAACGCAGCGCGGTATGCGCCTCCTTGTAGGGGTCCTCGCCACGGCGGGCCGAGGCGGCGAAGGCATCGATCCCCCAGCCCATGGGCGACTGGTTGCGGTTGACGCGGGTGGCATTGGCCAGCCCGCCGCCCGGCGTCACCCGGATCTGGATATCCGGGTTCTCATCCTTGATCAGCGCGGAAAGCCCGGCGGCCATGGTGTACCAGCCGCCACCGAGGGAGCCGGCCACCCATTCCAGGCTCTGCTGGGCGCGGGCCAGGCGAAGGGCGGGCAGCGCCAGCGCGGTGCCGGCGACAAGGCGGCGGGTCAGCATCGGCTCAGGCTCCCGGGACATCAGGCCGCCGATGATGCGGCGCAGCGCCGCCCGCTGCAACCGCGACGGTCAGAGGAAGGCCTTCCGGATGCGGCCCCAATCCTCGATCGCCTGGTCCTGCCCGGGGACCAGCTGCACGGTGAACTCGGTGTAGCCGGCATCGCGCAGATCGCCGATGCGGCGCTTCAGCTCGGCCTCGCCAGCGGTGAAGCTGCTGATGCGGATCAGCTCGCCGGTGACGAAGGGGCGCTCCTCGGGCTTGACGAACATCAGATGGCCGCGATGGTTTTCCAGCCAGGGCGCATCCTTCGGCTGAAAGCCCCGGGCCAGCGCGACATAGCTTTCCACCGCGGCGCGGCAGGCCTCGGGCACCGGGGTGATGTTGGGCAGGCCAGAGAGCGCCTCATCGGCAGCGCGGTGCAGCAGCACGGCGGCGCGCGGCCCGGCCTGGGCCATGGCGCGCGGGCTGTCATAGGGCTCACCGTCGGCCAGGACGCAGCCCAGCACGAAGGCGGTCGCCGCCATCTCCTCCGACCGGCCGGCCGCCTGCCAGTCGGCGCGCATCTCGGCCAGCATGGCGACCGCGCCCGGCACGTCCGAGAAGAAGTTGATCCAGCCCGCGCCGAGCCGCGCGGTCAGCGCCCGCGCCCGCGGCCCGGCCGCGCCCAGATGCAGGCGCATCGGCGTCTTGATGTCGATCAGCCCGAGTTCGGGGTTCAGGAGACGGATCTTGCGGCGCTGGCCTTCCAGCTCGGTCTCCACCGTCTCCCCGGCCAGCAGGCCGAGCATGACGCGGATGTATTCCTCAAAGGCCGCCAGCTTCATGGCGCCAAGGCCCATGGCGCGCCGGCCGGTGAAGCCGGTGCCGAGCCCCATATCGACCCGCCCGGGCGCCAGCTTGTTCAGCGTGGCGAAGGCATTGGCCGTGACGGCGGCGATGCGGTTGGACGGGATCAGCACCCCGGTGCCCAGGCGGATGCGGCTGGTCTTCATCGCCGCCGCGCCCATCGCCACGAAGCAATCGGCGCTCAGCATCTGAGTGTCGTAGAACCAGGCGGTGCGAAAGCCGAGCGCCTCGGCGCGTTCTGCCAGCCGCCAGCTTTCCGCATCCGTCGGCAGCGCGATCCCGAATTCCATGATCTTCCCCCCACTCGCTGGCGCGCAAGCTGCGCCGGCCGGCCGGGTCGCGGCAAGGGCGGGCGGGGGCTATGCTGGGCACGTGCTCGGCTTCCTCGCGCTCTGCCTGCCGATCTTCGCGGTGATCGGGATTGGCTTCCTCGCTGTCCGGCGCGGCGCCATCGCGCCGATGGTGCCGGATGCGGTCGGCGTGTTCGCCTTCAACATCGCCTTGCCGGCCATGCTGATCAGGTTGATGGCCGCCCAGCCGTTGGCCGAAAGCTTCCAGCCGCGTTTCTTCGGCGGCTATCTGGCGGCCTGCCTGATCGTCTTCTTCGGCAGCATGGCCGGCGCCATGCTGTTCGGCGGCCGTCGACGCGCCCAGGCGGCGGCCTTCGGGTCGGGGGCGGCGATGGGCAATGTCGGCTATCTCGGCCCGCCCCTGCTGCTGCCGCTGCTGGGGGACCGCAGCGCCGGCCCGGTCGCCATGTCGATCATGTCCGAAGTGGCGATCGTCATCGCCCTGGGCTCGGTCCTGATGGCACCGATCGGGGAGCGGGGGGTGCTTGGGCGCGTCGCGCTCGCCCTGGCGCGCAACCCGGTGCTGCTCGCAATCTCGATCGGCGCCGCGCTGGGGGCGCTGCAGGTGCCAATCCCCTTGCCGCTGGAACGCTTCCTCGGCTTTCTCGGCAACGCCGCCGGGCCCACCGCCCTCTTTGCCCTGGGCGGCACGCTGGGCCGGCTCACGCTCGATAAGCGGCTGGTGCTGGCGGCCGGGCTGGGCGCCACCGCCAAGCTCGCGGTCTATCCGCTGCTGGTTTGGGTCATCCTCGACAAGGTCGCCGGGCTTGAATGGTTCTGGGTGCAGGCGGGGGTCATGCTGGCGGCCATGCCGACCGCGACCAATGCCTTCATGCTCGCCCAGCGCTTCGGCGTCGGGGCGGAGGAACTCTCGGCAGTGGTTTTGCTGACCACCATCATCGCCGCGATCTCCTTCCCGCTGACCGGCTGGCTGCTGATCGGGCCGCTGCCGCTGCCCTGACCTGGGCGGCGAGGCGCCCGGGCTGCGGGGATCAGCGGATCGGCGGGGCGTACATCAGCCCGCCCTTGTTCCACAGCGCGTTCAGCCCGCGTTGCAGCTTGACCGGGCTGCCCTGGCCCAGGTTGCGCTCAAAGATCTCGCTGTAATTCCCTACCGCCTTGATGGCGCGATAAGCGAAGCGGTTATCGAGGCCCATCAGTACGCCATGATCGCCGGTCACCCCCAACAGGTGCCGCAGCTCCGGGTCGTCGCTCTTTAACATTTCATCGACATTGGCCTGGGTCACGCCGCGCTCCTCGGCGATCAGCAGCACGAAGAAGGTCCAGCGGACGATATCGAACCACTGGTCATCGCCATGCCGCACCACCGGCGCATGCGGCTCCTTGGAGATGATCTCGGGCAGGATCTCGTGCTCGTCGGGGTTCTGGAAGCCCGAGCGCAGGCCGGCGAGCTGGCTGGCATCGGTGGAATAGGCGTCGCAGCGGCCATTGAGGTAGGAGGAGCGCACCTCCTCGTTCTGCTCAAAGACCACCGGGCGGTACTGTACCTTGTTGGCCCGCGCCCAGTCCGCGAGGTTGAGTTCGTTGGTCGAGCCGGAGGCGAGGCAGATCGAAGCGCCCTGCAACTCCAGCGCCGATTTCACGCCGAGCGACTTGCGCACCAGGAAGCCCTGGCCGTCATAGAAGTTGATCACCGTGAAGTTCAGCCCGTTCGCGGTGTCGCGGGTATGGGTCCAGGTGGTGGTACGGATCAGCACGTCGATCTGGCCGGATTGCAGCGCCGGCAGGCGCGCCTGGCTGGTCAGCGGCGCCCAGCGGATTTTTGCGGGATCGCCGAGGGTCGCCGCGGCCAGCGCCCGGCAGAGATCGGAATCGAGGCCGCGATACTCGCCCCGGCTATCGGGCAGGGAAAAGCCCGGCACGCCGGTGGAGGCGCCGCAGACCAGCACGTCACGCGCCTTCACCGCCGCCAGCGTCGGTCCGGCCGATTGCGGCTGGGCCTGCGCCCAGGCGAAGGCAGGCACAAGGGCCGCAAGGGCGGCAAGGACGCGCAGCATGAGGATCTCCCGGGCAAGGCGTCCCATCCTGCCCCGGCCCGCGGCCCGGGCGCCACCCCCTTGCCGAGCCCGCCGCCCCGGGGGAGGCTGGCGTCCCGCCGCGTGAGGATGACCGATGCCCGACCCCGCTCTCGACCTGCCCTTTGATGCTGATGCGATGCTCGCCGGCCTCAAGCCCTGGGTGGAATGCGAAAGCCCGACCTTCGACGCCGCGGCGGTCAACCGCATGATGAGCCTGGCGGCACGCGAACTCGCCCTGATGGGCGCGCGGGTGGAGACCATCCCCGGCCGCATGGGCTTCGGCGATTGCGTCCGCGCCAGCTTTCCGCACCCGAACCCGACCGCCCCGGGCATCCTGGTGATGGGTCACCTCGATACCGTCCATCCCATGGGCACGCTCACCCACCTGCCGTGGAAGCGCGAGGGCAACCGCCAATACGGCCCGGGCGTCTACGACATGAAGGGCGGCAACTACATCTGCATCGAGGCGATCCGGCAATTGCTGAAAGCGGGCCTCGCCACCTCCCGCCCGGTCACGGTGCTGTTCACCTGCGATGAGGAGATCGGCAGCCCCTCGACGCGCGACCTGATCGAGGCGGAGGCGGCGCGCCACGCCGTGGTCCTGGTGCCCGAACCCGCCCGCCCGGATGGCGGCGTGGTGACCGGGCGCTACGCCATCGCCCGCTTCAACCTGCGGGCCACCGGCAAGCCCAGCCATGCCGGCGCGCGCCTCGCCGATGGCCGCAGCGCCATCCGCGAGATGTGCCGCCAGGTCGTGGCGATCGAGGCGCTGACCAATGACGATGTGACCTATTCCGTCGGCGTCATCGGCGGCGGCCAATGGGTGAACTGCGTGGCCACGCATTGCGACGCCGAGAGCCTGTCCATGGCCAAGCGCCAGGCCGATCTCGACGCGGCGGTGGAGACGATGCTGTCGCTCCGCCCCACCGGCAACGACGTGCAATTGTCGGTGACGCGCGGCGTGACCCGGCCGGTCTGGGAGCCTGACGCGAAAGTGATGGCGCTGTACGACACGGCGCGCGGCATCGCGCGGCGCATCGGCTTCGACATCAACCACCAGAGCGCGGGCGGCGGCTCGGACGGCAATTTCACCGGCGCCATGGGCATCACCACGCTCGATGGCCTGGGCGTGCAGGGTGCTGGCGGCCATACGCTGGAGGAGCATCTGCTGGTCGACAGCCTGATCCCGCGGGCCAAGCTGATGGCTGGGCTGTTGCAGGTGGTGTAGCCTCGCGGCCTCCTTATACGGGGCCCGGGATGACCAAGCTGCCGCTGCTGGAGCCCTTCCGCAAACCGCCGCCGGAGGGCGTCTTCGAGCTGGGCCTCTGCATGGCCGGGGCCATCTCCGCCGGCGCCTATACCGCCGGCGTGCTCGATTACCTGATCGAGGCGCTGGACGCCTTCGCCGCCGAGCGCACCACGCGGCAGGGCAAGGGTCACGCGCCGCTGCATGAGGTGCGGCTGTTGGCACTCGGCGGCGCATCGGCGGGCGGCATCTGCAGCGCCATCGCCTCGATGTTCCTCGACAAGCGCTTCGCCCCGGTGCGCCCCGAAACGCCGGCGGCCGAACGGCGGGGCAACCCGCTCTGGCGCGCCTGGGTCGAGGCTATCGACATCCACCAATTGCTCGGCACGCGCGATGCGCGGCCGGGCCAGAAACTCGCCTCGCTGCTCGACTGCACGGTGCTGGAGGAGATCGTCGATACGCTGCTCGATGCCCGCCCGGCGATGCCGACGGCGCAGCGCCCCTGGCTGGCCGATCCGCTGCGCTCGATCCTGACCCTCTCGAACCTGCGCGGCGTGCCCTATGGGCTGCGGTTCGGCAACGAGAACGCCTTCCGGCTCTGGATGACCTCGCACGCCGATTACGTCCGCTACGCCGTGCCGCTCGACAAGGATACCGGCGCCGCCCCGGGCGATCCGCGCAGCCAGGGTGAGACGCTGCTGCTGCGCGACCTGCCGCGCGGCGCGGCGCGCGACGGCTTCAAGGCCATCGTCCTCGGCACCAGCGCCTTCCCGCTGGCACTGGCGCCGCGGGTGCTGTCGCGCGATATCGCGGAGTACGAACTGCGCGCCGCCGAAACCGCGACCAGCGGGCTCCAGCACCTCAGCCATGGCGAGCCGCTGCCGGGCTGGACCGCGCTGACCCGGCCGGATTTCGCCCCGGACCACATGCCCGAGCCCTATCAGGCGCTCTGCGTCGATGGCGGGGCGATGAACAACCAGCCGCTCGAACTCGTGCGCCAGGCGCTGGCCGGCTGGGCCGGACAGAATCCGCGGGAGCCGAGCCGCGCCTCGCGCGCCACCATCCTGATCGAGCCCTTCGTGAACAAGGGCACGCTCGGGCCCGTGCAGGCTGGCGGGCTGCTCGATACGTTGCTGCCGCTGTTCAACGCCCTGGTCGCCAATTCGCGCTTCATGCCGGAGGATCTGGCGCTGGCCGCAGCCGAGGACATCGCCAGCCGCTACATGATCGCCCCCAGCCGCGGCAAAAGCTGGCGGGGCGAAGGCGCGATCGCCTCAGGCTATCTCGGCGGCTTCCTCGGCTTTTTCGACCAGGCTTACCGGGAGCACGATTTCTTCCTCGGCCGGCGCAACGCCCGGGCCTTCCTGCAATGGATCTTCCTGCTGCCCGAGGATAACGAGCTTTTTGCCGATAACCGCTGGCACGAGGCCGATAAGCGCACCTGGACGGTGGTCGATACCGAGAACCCGACCACCGGGCCCCGCATGTTGCCGATCCTCCCGCTCTGCGGCGAACTCCGGACGCGGGAGGAGCCGCTCCCGGTCTGGCCCGCTGGCGCCTTCGCCCCGGCCAGCGTCCGGGGTGCCCTGAAGGGCCGCGCGCAGCTCGCCCTGCCGGACCTGCGGCGCTCGTTGATCGAGGCGCTGCCCGGCACCACCCGCTGGGCCGGGCTGGTCGACCGCGTTATCTCCCTCGCCGATCCCATCCTCACGCACCGGGTCGTCGATGCCGCCATGAAGAAGATCGCCGCCGAGGTCGCCGTGCTCGACAGCCACCGCGGTGTCTGAGCCGGGCCGCTGGGCGCAGCGCGCATGATCCTCGCACTCCAGGGACTACCGCTGGTCCTGCTGCTGCTCCTACTCGGCACGGGTCGCGCCACGCCGGTCGGCGCCTGCTTGATAGCCCTGGCCGCGGCGCTGCCGGCGGCCTGGGTCTCGCTGCCGGCGGGCGGCGATCTGCCGGGGCTGCTGGCGCGGGAGCTGCCGCGCGGCCTCTACCTCGCTTTGCCGCCCATCGGCGTGGTCGCCGGCGGGCTGCTGTTCCATGCGGCACTGGCCGCGCCTGCCGGAGCACCGCAACGCCCCGCGACGCCCGCCCGGGTCTTTGCGCTGGCCCTGCCGTTGGGCGTCTTCCTGGAAAGCGTCACCGGCTTCGCAGTGGGGGCGGTCTTCGCGCTGGCCTCCCTGCGCGGCATGGGCATCCGCGGTCCCGTGGCCGGCGCGCTCGCGCTCCAGGCGCTGGTGATGGTGCCCTGGGGCGGGCTCGGGCCGGGCACCGCGCTGGGGGCGGCCCTGGCGCAGCAGCCGGGGAATGCGATTTCGGCCCTGGCCGCCCTGCCGAGCGCCGCCTGGCTGGTGCTGCTGGCGCCGCTGCTCTGGTCGCTCTCGGCCCGCGTCGGGGTGCCGGTGCCGGGGCGGGAGAAAGCCGTGCAGGTGGCGCTGCTCGTGCTGCTCGCGGCGCTGCTCGTGCTGGCGACGCGGCTGTTGCCCTTCGAACTCGCGGGCGTGCTGGCCAGCGCCCCGGTGGCGGTGCTGGCGCTCTGGCGGGCTGATCCGCCCCGGGCGCTGGGCGTGGCACTGCGGCGGGCGGCACCCTATCTGCTGCTGGTCGGCGCCTTGCTTGCGGCGCGGCTCTGGCCGCGCCCGCCGGCCCTCTACCCCTTCGCCGAATTGCCGGGCTTGCCGCTCACCCATGTTGCGGTGGTGCTGTGGCTGGTGGCCCTGCTGCTGTTGCTGCGGCAGGGCGATGGTGGGGTCCGGGCGCGCCAGGCGCTGGCGCGAGCGCAGCGCCCGGCGCTGGCCATAGCACTTTACGTCGTGCTGGGGCGGCTGCTGGCCGGCAGTGGCGTGGCCGCTGCGCTGGCCCAGGCCGGGGCCGCGGCGCTCGGCCCCTTCGCGCCCTATGCCATCGCCCCGATCGGGCTGCTGGCCGGCCTCGTCACCGGCAGCGGCGTCGGCGCCAATGCGGCGCTGATGCCGGTGCAGGTGGCGCTCGGCGCGCAGGCCGGGCTGCCCCCGCTCCTCGCCCCGGCGGTGCAGGTCTTCGCCAGCTCGGCCGGGGCGGGGATGAGCGTCGGCGTCACCGCCATGCTCTGCGGCCTGCTCGGTGATGGCACGCGGCCGGCGCAGCTCTGGCGGCTGCTGGCGCCCAGCATCCTTGCGGTGCTGCTGCTGGCCTGGTTGACCCTTGCCTTTGCACCCTTGCCCTGAGCCGGCCGGGCGCCTTCACTTCCCGCCATGGCAGACCCCGTCACCCCCTGGGCGAAGGCAGAGCGGCATCTGCGCCGCGATCCCCGCTTCAAGCCGCTGCTGCGCCGCATCGGCCCCTGCGCCCTCAACCCGGTGGCGCGGGAGCCCTATGAGGCGCTGGTGCGGGCCATCGCGCATCAGCAGGTGCATGGCCGCGCGGCGGAGGCGATGCTGGGCCGGCTGCTCGCGCTTGATCCGGCGGGGGGCTTCCCGCCACCCGGGCTGATCCTGGCCCTGCCACCCGAAGCCCTGCGCGGCTGCGGCTTTTCGGCCGCCAAGGTCGCCGGCATCCGCGACATCGCCACCCGCACGGCCGATGGCCTGGTGCCGAGCTATACCGATTGCACCGCGCTGGACGACGCGGCGCTGATCGAGCGGCTGGTGGCGATCCGCGGCGTCGGCCGCTGGACGGTGGAGATGCTGCTGATCTTCACCCTGGGCCGGCCCGATGTGCTGCCGGTGGATGATTTCGGCGTGCGGGAGGGCTGGCGGCTGCTGACCGGGGCGGAGACGCAGCCGAAGCCCAAGGCGCTGGCCGAGATCGGCGCGGCCTGGGCGCCCTGGCGCAGCATCGCCGCCTGGTACCTGTGGCGGGCGGCCGATGCCGGCAAGCGGACGCCGCCGCCGACGCCCTGAGGCCGTGCCTGGAGCGGGATGCGTCGAGGCGGAAGCGCCGAAGGCGCGGAATCCCGCGACCAAGCAAAAGTCGGAGCAGGATGCGTGAGCGAATGCGAACGCATCCCGCCCTAACACAGCCGCGCCAACAGCGTCGGGATATGCGCGCGGAAGGGGAAGAAGCCGCGCGTCGCCAGCGGCCAGCAGGTGCTGTCCCAATCGCGCCGCACCCGGTGCAGGGCCAGCCCCACCGCCTCGACCTCCGCCAGGGCCTCCGCCGTCCAGCCGACCGGTGCCCAGGGGGTGACCACAGGCCGCCCGTGCGTAGCCGCCCAGCCGGGCAGCGCGGCCGGCGTCAGCGCCTCGGCCGGGGCGCCGAACTGCCGCGCCGCGCGGGCCAGCGCATCGGCCAGCGCGGCGTGCGTGAAGGCCGCGACACGCGGCGCACAACCGGCCGGGGAACGCCGCTCCGGCACCGCGAGGCCGGCGATCGCCACCACCCGCGCGCCGCCCAGCGGCAGGCTTTCGGGGGCCAGATCCTCCTCATGCAGCAGCAGCGCAACCTCGCCCCGCGGCGGCGGCACTGCCGCGGGCAACGGAATGGGTGACGGCGGCGGGGGTTCAAGCAGCGGTGCCGGCGCCTCGTTCAGCTCGCCGCGCGGATCGAAGCGCCCGCCGGTATAGCGGGCGATATTCTCGGCCCGCGCGACGTAGTGCTTGCCCGGGGTGTGCAGGCCGGCGACCCAGCGCCAGGACAGGGTATTGGACGCGGCATCGCCATCGATGAGGTGCCGCAGGAAGAAATCCGCCCCGGCCTGCCAGGGCCGGCCCAGGGTGAAGATCCAGATGCTGGCGAACCACATGCGGGCATGGTTGTGCAGCGTGCCGGTCTCGATGAGTTCCTCGGTCCAGGCATCGAAGCAGGCAATGCCGCTGCGCCGGGGCGCAAGGGCCGGTGCCATGCTGGCGCGGTATGCCTGCCAGACGCCGGGCCGCTGTTCCAGCCAGCCTTTCCAATAGGAGCGCCAGAAGACCTCCTGTATGAAGTGATCTGCGTCGCGAGCATCATGCGCGGCCAGCACGGCGCCGAGGGTTTCGGCCTCCGTTAACAGGCGATGGCGCAGATAGGGCGATAGGCCGGAGACGGCCTGGGGCTGCCCCGGCCCTGGATCGTGGTTGCGCCCGGCGGCGTAGCGGCGGCCCATGGCCGGGGTGATTTCGGCAAGCCGGGCGAGGCCGGCGGCACGACTAGGCTCGGGGTGTGACATGGTGGGTGATGTGGCGGCGGCGCGGCCGCCGGCAAGCGAGACGACCGAACGGCGCGGAACGCCGCTGGCCTTGCGACGGCTACCGCGGCGCGGGGTGCTGCGGCTGGCCGGGGCGCTCGGCCTCGCCAGCCCGCCGCTGCGGGCCTGGGCCGCGAGCGAGACGCCAGGGCCGCGGCTGCGCGTGGTGCGCCACGCGCTGCGCCCGACCGCCTGGCCGGATGATTTCCCCCTGCGTGTGGCGATCCTCGCCGACCCGCATGTCGGCGGGCCGCAGCGCCCGCTGGAACGCCTGGTGCGCGCCGTCGCGCGCTGCAATGCCCTCGCCCCCGATCTGGTCGTGCTGCTCGGCGATTATCTGGCGGATCATCGCTTCGCTGGCGACCGCCCGGGCTTCCGCGATGTGGCGGAGGTGCTGGCCAAGGCGCGGGCGCCACTCGGCGTACATGCGGTGCTCGGCAACCATGATTGGTGGGAATGCGACGCGGCGCAGGCCGGGCGCCGCGCCCTGCCCGGGGCGGCGGAGGATTTCGCCGCCGCCGGCCTGCCCATCCTGCACAATGCCGCGCGCCGGCTGCACCATGCCGGCCGGCCCTTCTGGCTCGCCGGGCTCGGCAGCCAATGGGCCTATCGCGGCAAGCGCGGGCGCATCCTCGGCGCCGATGATCTCAACACGACGCTGGCCGCGCTGACCGACCCGGCGCCGGCAATCCTGTTGGCGCATGAGCCCGACATCTTCCCCTATGTGCCAGACCGCTTCGCGGTGACGCTGTCCGGCCATACCCATGGCGGGCAGGTGCGGCTCGGGAATTACTCGCCGCTGGTGCCGTCGCGCTTCGGCAATCGCTACGCCTATGGCGCGATCGAGGAGGCGGGGCAGCACCTCGTTGTCTCCGGCGGGCTGGGCAATTCGCTGCTGCCGCTGCGCCTTGGCCTGCCGCCGGAGATCACGCTGGTGGAGTTGGGTGGGCCGCGCGCGGCAGTTAGAGGTCTTGTTTCAATCTAAGACAGGTTTGCCGTAAGACCGGTCAGGGAAGGTGTCGTGGCGGATAGCCCAATACGCGGGCCGTTTGGGTAACCGCGCCAATTTTGAGAATCCCTTGTAAAGCATTTCCAAGCGGTCCATCTTCAGCCGCGAAAAGAGCGGTTGGAGGACGATTTGATTGCTCGATTGTCAACACGCGCTCGAACAGCGACGCCGTCGAACTCGAGTTCTGACCTTCGCACCGAGTCAGATGTCGAACAAAAATTTTTGATGCCATTTCTCTCTCATCCTAGTTTTCTTGGTATTCCCGCTTCTCTCATCAGAACAAAAGAATATATGGCGCCGACTGAACTTGACAAAGGCGCAGGTAAAAGACATGGCTATATCCCAGACTACTCAATCTGGCTTCGTGGATTTCCAATTGTCATTGTTGAAGCCAAAGCACCCGATACTGTGGTAGAACAGGCACTCCGAGAGGCGCGCCTTTACGCGAGCGAGATTAACAAACGATATCCGCCAAAAATTAACCCCATTAAGTACATACTCGCGTGCAATGGGGAGAAAATAGCGATTTCCCACGCCGACAGCGAGATTGACACTTTTATTTGCGGAATTGAGGACGCAGTTCCTGGAACGACAATATTAGATGTGTTCAAAGGAGTATTATCTTCACAAATGCTTGAAAAATATGCGAGCGACATAAACCAGGATTTCCAGCAGCCAAAATTTCACCGCGTATCAGCATTCATGGGTGGCCAAGCTGCCTTGAACGATCAGCTCGGCGTGAATGAATTCGCTGAACCGCTATTTCCCATCATAGCGCGATATTTTGGGAACGAGGCAGAAGAAGCTACAGATGAAATCATTCATCGAGGGTATGTATCATCGGATGAGACAACCAGTTATGGGGCGGTTTTAGAGACCTACCTAAAGGATAGAGTACGGCCCATTGCCGGAAATCAGCTACAAACAATAGAAACTAGCAAAAATAATGCGACATTAATTTCCGTAGAGCTTCGTAAGTTTGCATCGAGCCCCACTCACTACGGTAGAGTACAACTCATTGTCGGGGGAGTTGGAGCCGGAAAAAGTACATTCATAAAGCGCTTTCAGCGAAATTTACTTCCGAAAGATGTTCTTGATCGTACAATGTGGGCCACAATAAATTTTAATAATCTGCCGCCAGGAACGGATGTAACTCAAAAATTTGTCGCCGAATCATTCATCAACTCCCTTACCCAGGAAGGACGATCAGATATATACGACTACGACCAACTCCTTAAAATATTCAGCGTCGAGATTAATAGAAACGAAAGGGGAGTTTGGAAGAGTTTGTCTAGAATAAACCCCGCAGAGTATGAGAAAGAGAAGTCTTTATTACTTTCAAAATTGGTTTCTGATCCAATTGAGTTTTCTAAATGTATCGCTCGGCATTGTAGCGGCGATCGAAATATTGGAATAGTTATAGTTTTCGATAATGTTGATCGTCGAAGTCGCGATCAGCAGCTCAACATTTTCGAAGCTGCCCAGTGGTTTAAAGAGCTGACCCGCTCTCTTGTCATCGTTAATCTGCGGGATACTACCTTTGAAGCCCACAGAGATGAGCCGCCGCTTGATGCGTTCATAAATGCTATCAATTTTTACATCCGTGCCCCTCGCTTCGCACGCGTAATTCAAAAAAGGATGGAGCTCGTTCTCGAGAAGCTAGCCGAGGAAGTAGAACAGATACAGCATTATCATCTTCCGTCAGGAGCAAGAATTTCTTATCCCGCCTCTCGTCTTGGCGGATTTCTGATGAGCCTTTATTTATCTCTGTTTGAACAACAATTTAAAGTTGGTGGCGCCTTAGAAGGATTAGTGGCACGAGATGTTCGTCGTGCACTCGGAATGTTTGCTGATATTATAGTTTCTCCTCATTTACCGACGAATTTTATTACAGGAGCAGCCCTCACTGGTGGAGGAGTACGCATCCCTGAAACGCGCATAATTCGATCTCTTATGCGAGTTCGGTACCGTTATTTTAATGGGCGCTCACCTTACATTAAAAATATTATCAATGCTGACTTAGATCACAATAGGCCTAGCAATTTTTTGTATGCAGATATTTTACAGTATCTCATAAAAAATCGTAAACACAAGATAGATTTCAGTGTCGAGGGCTACGCAGCTGCTAGTACTGTAACTTCGAAGATGAGCCAGCTAGGTTACGACGAAGCTGACGCTCATTCTGCGCTCTCTCGTCTTGTAGAGTGGGGGCTAGTCGAGCCAGAAAGTCTCGTTCTAGACACTATCTCTCCAGAGGATCCGGTCCGCGTTCACGCGTCGGGCTTTATACACTCTCAGTTTCTTCTCTCAAGGTCGGAGTATATTGTAGGGGTGACCCCGGATCTCTGCGTTGAATCATACCAGTTGGCGTCGGCCATTGGTTCGATATGGGCTGGGCAGTCGAGAACCGAATCTGACCTGAATACGCGGAGCAAAAGACATATTCTGGAGCAGGTTTCTAATTATCTCTCTGAAGAATATGCCAGGAGATGCAAACGCCATGCCTTCTATGAAGAGTTCGGCGATGGAGGGCGACATGTAACTAAATCTTGTCAAGCTGCTATTCTGCACTTGAACGCTCAAGATTTTCGTCGATAGAAAATTTTTACCGCTGGTTGCTAGTTTTTTATTTCAACTGCGCCGTCGCCGCGCGCAGCCACTCCCGCACCGGCGGGTCACAGAGCGGCGCGATCTCGGCGAAGACCCGGGCGTGGTAGCTCTGGATCCAGGCGCGTTCGGCCGGGCTCAGCAGCGCGGTCGCGATCAGCGCGCGGTCATAGGGCACCAGCGTCAGCGTCTCGAATTCCAGGAAGGGCTTCACCTGGTCGGCCTGGGCAGCCGCCGCGCGCACCAGCAGCAGGTTCTCGATCCGGATGCCGTACTGCCCCGGCAAATAATAGCCGGGCTCGTTGGAGAGGATCATGCCGGGCTGCAAGGGCAGCGGCCGGGCGGCGCGGCTGAACGCAATCGGCCCCTCATGCACCGACAGAAAACTGCCGACACCGTGCCCGGTGCCGTGATCGTAATCGAGCCCCGCCTGCCACAGCGCGGTGCGGGCGACCGCATCCAGGAAGGGCCCGGCGAGGCCTTCGGGGAAGCGCAGGGCCGAGAGCGCGATATGGCCCTGCAGCACGCGCGTATAACGCTCCCGCAGCGGCTCCGGGGCCGGGCCGGGGCCGGTCCAGATGGTGCGGGTGACATCGGTGGTGCCGTCCAGATACTGCCCGCCGCTATCGATCAGATAGGCTTCCCAGGCGCGGATGATGCGGTCGCTTTCCGGCGTTGCGCGGTAGTGGATGATCGCCCCGTGCTCTCCCGCGCCGGAGATGGCGGGGAAGCTCTCCGCCTGGAACATCGGCTGGTCGCGCCGGCAGGCCAGTAGCTGATCGGCCGCCATCATCTCCGTCGTCTCGCCGTTCAGGGCGGCGCCCTGCAGCCAGTGCAGGAAGCGCGCCATGGCGACCGCATCGCGCTGATGCGCGGCGTGCGCGCCGGCCTGCTCGACCGCGTTCTTGCGCAGGCGGGGCAAGCGCGTCGGGTCCTCACCGGCGATGACGGTGGCGTCGGCGGCGCGCAGCCGCTCGGCGAACCAGGCGGGTGTCGTCTCGGGATCGACCCGCACACGGCGCCCGGCGAGGGCAGCAAGCGCCGCGGGCAGCGCCGAGAGCGGCCGGGTCGTCACCGCATTGCCAAGATGGGTCCGGGTGGCCGCCGACAGCTTCTCCGGCGCCATGAACAGCTCGGCCGTGGCATCGGCGTGCAGCAGCGCGAAGCCGAGCGCGAGCGGGGTATGCGCCAGATCGCTACCACGGATATTGAACAACCAGGCCAGCGAATGGCTGTCGGCGAGCACCGCCGCATCCTCTCCCTCGGCGGTCAAAAGTCCCGCGGCGGCGACCCGCTTCGCAGCCTG
>Ga0114972_10000323_pt1 | contig 35642 bp, 34 predicted proteins | sample M_140807_EF_Meta_FD_87354 | JGI IMG/M metagenome (GOLD analysis project Ga0114972, IMG submission 87354) | Freshwater microbial communities from Lake Montjoie, Canada to study carbon cycling - M_140807_EF_MetaG | ecosystem: Environmental > Aquatic > Freshwater > Lake | place: Lake Montjoie... | reverse complement strand
TTTGGTAATATATTACCACCACGCATTTTTTTTGTTTTTTTACCTCCCATAATAGTATTTCTACTTGAAATTGGTGCAGGCAAATCATTTGGGTTTGTTAAATTATAATAATGTCTAGAATCTAATGACGATAAATTAGAAGATCCATATCCTCCTTGCATTATTGATAAATAACCCGCATTTTTTCTGCATCCACAACCACCACGATGTGATTTTTTTGAATGCATATTTTTTTTAGATTTTTTTGTATATTTATTAGATTTTCTATGTTTTGCCATTATATACTATTATGATAAAAAAAGTATATATTTTTGTTGTTTTTTATTCAATATCAACATGAGTTAACATATGTCTTCTACAACAAACATTTTTTAATCCTAAAGTGTCTAAAACTGTTCCTTCAGCAGTTTTTTCAACTTTTTCTGCAGTTAAATAAATTACTTTATCCGGTTTTATACCTTGTGAAAGCTTTATACGTCGAACTTCATTTTGATAATAACGATATTTATCGGCAAGAACGTTACCGCAAGTAAAACATCTAATTGGAATAATCATTTTATATATTTATAATGATATTCTTTATATAATATCTTTTTCAATTTTTTATTTACAAATATTTCTAAGAATATATAAAACAAAATGAATAAAATTACTATAATTTATATTATTTTGATATCGATGATTTTTATAAGTTTAGGAGTTGGAATGTTTATTTTTAATAATAATAACATATCAAAAGAAGGATTAGATCAGTTAAATAAACAAAATATAGGTGATTTATTAAAAGATAGAAATGGTAGTCAAGTCAAATATAAAGATAGAGCAAGTATTGTTATTCCACAAGTTTCTATGGTCGATAATAAAGGTATAGTTTCTAGAGTTATACCAAATATTGCATTAGATGCAAATGGATTTGCATTATATAATAATGAAGATAACACATATTTGAATGATAATAAGCAAAATAAGGGCGATTTATTAAAAGATGCTTATGACGCAGTTGTTCGCGATAGATATTCTAATAATACATTTATAATAGATAGTGTAAAATATAACGGTTTAGTTGAATCGGTAACACCAAAATTAAAATTGACAACATCTGGTTATGCAGAATTAGATCGAGCTGGTAATTTAATTTATTTAGATAATAACAATAACTATATTACAAGTAATAATGATGTAAAATACAATAGTAATCCTGACAATTTTCCTCAATATCATGCTAGTGAAGAACAAATAAAAGAGGATTCAGATTATACAGAATTCAAAAACGGAGATATATATGTTCGTGATCAAACAGGAAATGTAGTTATATTACCAGGTTCTAGTGTTCAAGGTAGTACGTTATATTTTCAACCTGGTTATTTTCAATTCGGCTCATCAACTTATGTTCCTAATTATGAAGATAGTGTATATTTAAGTAAAACAACCGGACTTTCAACAATTAGTAATATAATCAATCCTCCCTATGTTTTAGGTGGTATATGTAATCAATACAAAGATCAACCATTATTATTAGAAGAAGCTTGTCAAAAACTAAATGGAAATGTTTGTGCATCTACATCTTGTTGTGTTTTATTAGGCGGATCTAAATGTGTAAGTGGTAATGAAGGCGGTCCTTCATTAAAATCAAATTATAGTGATATATTTGTTCCAAATCGCGATTTTTATTATTTTCAAGGTAAATGTTACGGCAATTGTCAATAATCTTTCAATACAAACCCCTTAGTTGTTTTTTTCTTTACTAATGTTTTTTTATCAGAATGTATTTTATCATGACATTTTTCACAAACAGATACTAAATTAGCTTTATGGTTTTTGTGAAATGTCCCAATATATCCATTTACGTCCGCATCTTTCTGTGGACTTAAATGATGTGTTTCCTCTCCCATTTTTTCACCACATAATTCACATAACCCCCTTATTTTATCTGTATTATAAACGCTATGTGGGTTTGATAATTCACCTCGGGAATCAGGATAGTATTTATTTCGTATCGAATATGCTAAATCTAAAAAGTCTTTGTCTAAATATAGCGATTTACAAACTTCTAAACCATAAATACGTGGTCCCGAACCGTCTTTTAATTTACGATCATATACCAAACAATCATTTTCTCTATCATAAAAAACAGACATGTGTTTCATAACTAGTTTTGAAAGTTCTCGAATTTCAACATAATTAACTATTTCATGAAAGTGGGTTGCAAAAATATAAGAAGACCGCTTTTCATTCAAATTAATAAGACCTGCTACAAAAATACTCAATGCACTTTCAGTTTCTGTTCCTGAACATAATTCATCACCTAATATCAAACTATTTTCATCCGCCATCTTCAAAATGATACGTAATTCACTCATTTCTACTGCAAATGTAGAGAGCCCTTTAAATAAATTATCATTTCCTAATATTCTAGAAAAAATTGCAGTATATGGTTTATATATAAATTGAGAACATGGAACATACATACCGGATTGTGCCATAATAATGGCTACACCTAATGCGCGTATAAAACTAGTTTTACCAACAGCATTTGTACCATATAATAAAATACCATCCTTTGATAAATCGTCGGTTCTACCCAAACAAATATCATTTGTTACATATAATTCGTTTTGTTGAATATGTTCAATTAAACAATGACGAATATCACGGGCATCAACGAACGATTTATCCGCATGTTGAATGGTTGGACAACAGTAATTATAATTTTTTGCAATATATGTTTTTGATTGTAAAACATCGACTTTTGAAACAAAAGATGCAAGGTTCTCCAATTCAGTATAAAAATGTTGTTCTAAATTACCCAAAATATCAATATATACCTTTCCAATCAGTGTATTCATTGTATCTTTATAATTCAATAAATTCTTACATATTGTATCTAATTCTGTAAATGAAATATCGACTGAACTTGATGATGGTTTCACAAATTTTACTTCTTTTAATGGAATTTTCAAAGTATCATCAATAATAACGCATCCTTTTTCTATATTACCGTATTTTTTTTTTCCAGATAATTCAGATTCAATTCCTTTTTTCAATAATTGAGAACGTTTCGAAGTAATTTGTAAACATACGCCAGATTTTTCAGTTTCATGAATTTTTACATAATCTGTATCCGGAGAGTTCTCTTGGGTTTGTATCAACCCATTGAAATATTGTCTAATTTTATTAAATTTGTCTTGATTTTCATTGTATTTGGTAATAACTTCATCTAATTCGGAAGAAATACCAGATTGAATTATATTTACATCAAAATTAGTCATGGAAGAAATATTTTTACATAAATCAATAATTAGGTTTTTATCAATGAATTCAACCAAATTATCACACGAATTATTGATATAATATGGGTCTTTTTTATACATGTTCTCGAAGTCGTTACATAAATACTCAGAAACATTCGGTAATTCAAACAAACAATTATTTATTTGTTTAATGTTCTCGATACTTTTATATAAATATGCAATCGACGATGGAAATATTTTTTTTATAACGATTTGTCTACAAATTTTTTCAATATCACGTATTTGAACAAGTTGTTTACGAAAAACATCAACCAAATAATAATTATTTATAAATACATCGATCATTTTATATTCCATGGTAAGCCAATTTTCATCAAAATTTGGATTCAATAATTGATATTGAAACTTACGTTTTCCCATAGAAGAACAACATTTATTCAAAAATGATAAAACACATGAAAATTGTCCATTTTTTGATCCAGAATTCATATCATTAATAATATTCAATTGGGAAAGTGTATGATTTGCTAATATCATCCTAGTCGATGTATTATTGAATTCAGGAATAGCGATTTTATGAACTAATTGTGAGTTATGTTCTTGAACAAAGTTCAATAAATAACAAAATGATTGTGTTGCCATATTATATGTTTGAAATTCACTACACAAATCATATGATTCTTCGCCAAAAAAATTAGTTAATATCTGTTTAGTGTACTTTTGATTTGAACAACGCTGAACCTTTTCTATTTCCGTTTTATTATCTACGTTTTTTGTATTTATCAAATGAATCATTTGAGATTGAATACCAGTCATTTGAATAATTGATTTAATATCTTTATATTCAAATGGACTTATTATTATAACTTCACTAGGACAATATATAGATATATATCGTTCTAATTCATCGAAAGTAGTCATGTTCATGTAAAAGCTAGCTTCGTGTTGAAACATAGATGATTTGCCTGTAAAAATATTAATAACAGAAACACCATATACTATTATATCACGAGAACCATTTGATAATTGTTTAAATGTTTCTAACCAAATACACATTATATAATTTGTAATTCTTGGAGAACTATCAATATCACATGATATAAATGTACCAGACGAATAAACTTTATTCAATTTACGTATTACTTCTTTTCCATTTTTTTCTTGAACAAAGACTGGAACTGTAAACCCATTTTCAGTTAATATAGACAGGTATTTTTCCAGTGTAAAATCACGAAACCCCGCCATTACAATTTGACCACCGCCGTATGATATTTTTTTTTCAGAGATATTAAGTTGACACACATACGAGAAGTCTTCTATGATGCTTTCTGTTATATTGTTATCAATAGTTTTTATTCCATATACTTCAAAAAAAGCGCCTACTTGCATAAGAATAACGGTTTTCAAACCATATTGATTTTGATATGTTTTTGTTTGATTGAAATATTCATAGTATATACCAGTTTCTGGATCTTTTGATACGGATGTTTTTTTTGATTTTGACATAGATTATATTATGAAAAACTATTTATATATTTTTATAAAATATATAAACGAGCTAAACATGTAAGAATTTTTTAAATACATATCTCAATAACATTATCATCCAAAATATCATTTCTTATATTATTGTACAAGTTTTTCAAAATGTTTTCATAAGACACCATATATTCATGAACATTCATAGATTTTTTGAATTTTTCACCAATCATTTTTTTATATTCATCGATTTTCAAGGGGTTTATCGTAAGGTATTTTACTACATTTATATATTGATTTATATCATCACATACTAATTCATCAAGTCCTGCATTTATCAATAAAGAACTACTTACATTATGTGCGTGATAATCCTTATTAAACATGGTTACAACTGGAATAGAATTATACAAAGCATTACAAGTAGTTGTAGTTCCACTATATGGAAATGTATCTAACAAAATATCTACCATAGAAAATAATTTATTATATCCATCGTTATCGACTTTGGTAATCATTATAAGACGATCTTTGCTAACATTTAATTTATTCATATAATATGATTGTCTTTCTATTAAATCATCATACGCGACTAATTTTATCAAAAGTTTTGTGTTTGGACATACTTCTAATATTTTTTTCCATGTTTCTAATAATTCTTTCGAATTTTTTTTTTCATTATTTAGAGAACCCAATATAATAGTATCTTTAGTTTTCCTAGGAATAATAGGCACATCTTGATTAATAGAATCATAAAGTAAAAAACATTTCGGCATTTTTATTAGTTTTTCTGAATATTTCTGTAATGAATCATTGTTATCTGCGATTTTATCAGTTATTCTATATTGAATTGCATCCAATCCAGTTGTATTAGGATAACCCAAAAAAGAAATTTGTATAGGCGATGGATTTAATGAAAATATATCTAATCTACTATTTTCAGTATAACCATTCAAATCAAATAGAATATCAATTTCAAAACTATTTATTAAATCAGCTGCTTGTTCCGTTGATAAATTAAAAATACTATATGTATGTAGATTCAAATCCGAATATTTCTCCCAAATATTTTTTTGATTATAAAATATATGAATTTCAAAATGTTCTCGATTATGATTTTTTAAAATAGGTAGAATAAAATTAGAAACCGCATGGCTTGAAAAATCACTGGAAATATAGCCTATTCGGATTTTATCATGATTTGTATAAAAACTATATTGTTTTTTATTTGGATATAAGTCATTTATTTGTAAACATTTTGTGTAATGATTATTTTGATTATGATAAGTATAATCTTCCAGAGCTAATAAATTAGATAATCCATTAAATATTATTTTTTTATCCAATTTATATTTTTTACACAAATCAAATGCTTTTTCAGTATATATTTTTGAATTATCATGATCACTTAAAAAACTATATATATGACCAGCATTCAAATAGTTAGAAAATTTCCATTCTTTATCATTATATATAATTGCTGGTGTTTTAGATTTTTCTTTAATAATATATAATAAATATTTCAATAAATCTTTAAAATAATATTCCTTATATTTACAATTTACAAAAACAGTTAATAAACGAACATCTTTTAGATAATCACCGAAAGGAATTTTTTCATTCAACTCAAGTACTTTTCTAGAATTACCAAATTCATGTAATAAATCACAATAATCTATCAAATTTTCAATATTATATGGATTTATTTCATAAGATTTTTGTAAAAAAAATAATGCTTTAGATGGATTTATTTTTTTTAAAGAATACCCCATATAATAATAAAATGCAGGTTCATTAGGATAAATTTCAATAAGTTTAGATAAAACACTTTCTTTTATAGATATATCATTAGTCATCTCATAAATCTCCATACCTTTATTTATAAATTGGTGCATCATATTATTATCAATTGTATTTGCTTTTATTTTTTCGTATAATATAAAAAAATCGTTCATTAATAAATATATTTTGTATACTTTAAATATATTTATATAATATATAATGGATAAATACGCAAACCAAATTGAAGAATCTGCATTAGTTATTAATAATACATATAAAATAACAACAAAAAAAGGTGATATTTTAGCAAAATTCGTTGGGAGGAATAAAAATGAAGGATTACACTTTGTTTTAGACGCAAATAAACATACCATAGTATTGAAGGTTTCTGAAATTCAAAATATATATGAACAATAAAATATAATACTATTATCAAATTATTATATTTTAATAACCTCATCAAATAAATTATGTACATCCCTATCATGCGTTATAATTATTATACTTTTTTTATATTTCTTGAAATCACGTATCAATTCTAAAAGCTCGCTCTTTAATTCTGGATCAAGAGCATTCGTTGGTTCATCCAATATCAATATTTTCGATGGATTGATGAGTCCACCAATAATATTAATAATCTGTCGCTGACCACCTGATAAATTTTCACCCAAAGCACCAGAACGTTGATTATAAATATCAACATTTTTATATAACTCATTTATTTTTTTATATTGCATTATTTTCTTCAAATATGTGTTACATGTATGAATATCGAGACAACCATATAACATATTATCTATTACTTTTTTATCAAATAATTTTGAATTTTGATTTACATAAGTAATATTATTACGAATATAATCAGGATCAATATTATCTACGTTTTGACCATCTATATAAATATTACCATTTTTAGGTTTATATAATTTAAGAACCAGTTTCATGAAAGTTGACTTACCTCTACCAGATAATCCTACCATACCTATAATTTTATTATCAATATCTAATGATAAATTCAAATTTTCAAACAATAATTTATCACTTGATTGATAACCAAATGATACATTTTCAAAATATATTTTATTGAATTCTAAATTTACCTTTTTGTATTGTTTTTCATTTTGTTTCAATATATCATAAGATTTTTCCATATTTTTGAAATGTACGAGAACAGAATCAGATCTTCCCAAAAATTCTATAAAATCTGGTATTTGCTGTATTATAGTTATCATTTTATCTCTATAAAGCAATATAATAGTAAAAAATGCTACAAAAATAGTAAAATCAATCTTTTTATCGAAATATAAGTAAATCAAGTAACCAATAGATAGAAATATAATAATAAAAACAATACAGTTCATCACGGTTCCATGAAAACTCGTTATTGAATAAAAATCAAATGCTTTGTTTATGCTCTTATTCGTTTTATCCGAAAAAACTTCTATTTCATTAAGTGTTTGTCCTCTATAAATAATTTTATCAATATTATTTAATATTTCTTGCAAATAGGATTCTGTGTCGTTAACATGTTTTTCATAATCTTCGTTGTATACTAACATATTTTCCCAATTCAAATATAAATAAATCAATAATAATATATTACCAATAATAAAAGAAATACCAAATATAGTATTTTTCAATAAAAAATAAGATGAAATTATTATTAAAAATGATATGTTTGGCAACAAATAAGTAATTGCATCATTAAACACCATAAAACAAACTGATGAAATACGATTAATAGGAGAATTCAATTTTGTAAAATTGATTTCACTGAAATTTTCATTATTTACTATCAACATAGCTTTGACAAGTTGATGTCGCATCCATTGACGGAGTTTTGTCAAAAGCTTATTTTGAAAATATTTATAATAATTATACAATAATATATATGCTATTGATATTAATACAAAATACTTGAAAAAATCATAAACTAATATTTTTTTGTTTTTATGAATGAAGTCTATTATTTTGGCAGTCAAATATGAAATACCATTTGTTTGAATAATATTGATAATAAAACTTGTAATAATCATTAAAACCGTATTCACATATTCTTCATAAAAAAAATGTTGTAATAAATTATATACAATATTCATTATATATAATTAGCTAAAATATTTTTTGTTATCATATTATGCAGTAACTGGATTATAACTGTATTTTTGTAAATACAACACTATATTAATAATTTTATATCATTTGGAACAACCCCATTGATATAATAATAAAAACTTTGGTCTGTATCATATACTCGAAATGTACTATTATCATCAAATAAATAGGAAGTATATCCATTGACATTATTTACAATCCCATTAATTATATTTTCATAAGGTCTTACATGAACAATTGTAACAACTTCTCTATTAGTTATTAGATTACCTTTACTATCATTAGCAAATGTAGTACCATCATTATTAGTATATATATTTATATATACAGGAAGACCTATATTTAATACAAAATTTATATCATCTATAACATTTTCAATTTCGTTATCAGATAAATGTTGTTGGTTAACATAGTTCGTTAAATGATGTGAATATTTATTAAATATTACATCAGAATGAACATTAAAATCTTTTTTCATTATATATAATATAAAGATTTTGTCTAAATAATAAAAAATTGACTGCAAATTACAAGTGTAATTACAAAAAATATATTTTCAATAGTAAATGTATATAAATTATTTATATAATATATATATATATATAAAGAACCAATGACGAATGATATGGAAGATTATGGTCAATTTATAGAAATAGATATCAATATTGATTCAAACATCAAAAAAAATGATGACATTATTTTACCAAAATATATTATTACTATTACAAAAAAACCAAAAGAGAATTCATATATCAATATATTTGTAAATGTCATATGTTTTGTTATAGTATGTACAATATTCTATAATATTTATGTATCACCTCCATTAAAATAATTATATAAAAGATTTTCTGGATTATGATTTTGAACTTCTCCACATATCATAACTGCACTTTCGTACATTTTACGTAAAACATCACTTGGTGTAGTTGACCCAACTTTTATAAAGCCTCTTTTCATAAGATATGATTTTACTTCTTGAATAGGTACTTGTTTTAATAATTGTTTTTTTGTACTAATATTATTACGTATAGTTTTATTAGATACTAACACAGAGACTTTCGGTAATACTTTTGATTTACCAATTTTATATGTACGTCGTTTTGTTTTTTTTTGTTTCATCTTTTTAGGTTTCATCTTTTTTTTCATTTCTTGTAATTTAATAGCAGTCTGATTCATTTGTTTAACGCGATCTATTGCTTCATTTATCTTATTTTCTACATGTTGTGAATTATTGCCGCCGATTTGATTAATAGTATTATTTGTTTCATTATTCGCGTTAACAATTACAGGAATTGAACCATTGTTATGCGTATTCATATTATTCATGTTACCACCAATAGTGATAATAGGTTGTTGAATATTTTTTCTTGTTTGATTCATATAATTTCTATAGGTAGGTAACGTACCATTTTTCAAACAACCATATTGTGGCGGTTGTAATATATTCAATTTCATAGAAGGAACATTAGTAATATTTGTAGTAATAATATCATTCAATGGTGCTAATGTATCTAAGCTTGGTGAAAATAACATAGAAGTGGGGTTGTTGTTTGGATAATTTTTCAGAGTATGATTTTTTAAATTTTGTTCCACTTTATTTTTTTCTGTCAAGTTCTCTAAAAATGCTTTTGCTTCTTGAAATTCTTTATTAAAATTATTATCAACTGGCGTGGTTTTAGTGGTTTTATTATCTTCAAATAATTTTTTATATCGATCTTCTTGATGTTGACGTATCATTTTTAAAATAGATCTTTTTTTAAGGGTATCATCTTTCTTTTTTGCTGCGTTTGTTTTTATTTTGATTTCGCTAGTATTTTTTGCGCGTTTTTTTCTAGTTGTATTATTGGAAAATGAAAATAGTTCTGGATTTATTGTTAAAGTTTTTTTATCACTCATTTTGATTTATTGAATATATTGTATACTATATCTACATACATTGAAAAGAAAATTATTACAATATCTATAAATTCCTAAATTAGTAGAAAATTATAAAAATTATTTTCTAAACAACAATTAGGGTTTTCTTGATAATAATTATCGGATTCCAAATAATTTATATCTTGACCAATAAAACAATCGACAAATACAGTAAAATTAATAAAATCAACACAAAATAATTTGTAAAGATGTTTTATATATTATTTTTAAATTAATGGTAAATATCAAATCAATCATATTCAACCCAAGAACTTATAAAAAACACATCACTTAATGCAAAATAACTAAAAAATAAAATTGCACCCTTTATTGAAAACGTTGAAACGATAAATGCAAATAATATAACTAAATTACTAGTCATAGATGATGACCTCCCAGAACCAAGTCCAATATCTAAATACAACGGCACATATTTGACTATAATTAATACAAATATGAAAAATATAATTAAAAATTTATACGATAAACAATTAATCCCAGAAATTTGGGTAATAATAAGATTAATAAAAAAGACCATTAATACTAATTTAAAAATATTAAAATAATTATTTCCTCCCTCTGTGTATGTACACATATTATTAGCATAATTATCGTCTTTGTTTAACTTAATATCACTTGTAAAAGCAATAGACAAAACTGTTCTTTCTGAATTATCATCAGCGTTTGGAGGAACCTGATGAATTGTAGTGCCACCGTTAAATATAGCCGCGTCACCTTCTTCGAAGTTTATAGATTTAATTTCATTATTGTCGTCTTTACATTGTAAAGGGCTTATATCTCCTACTTTTTTGAAACATATTATTACATTGTATATTTCACTAAGATTTTGAGGGTCAACGTGCCATAAATGTTGTGAATTTTTTCCATGATATACATAAATAGTTGCCTTATTCACTTTCAAATAATACAATTTTTTTCCTATTTCTTTTTCATAAGCTTTCCTAACCTTTTCGCTAATATCAGTTATTATTGCCTTTTCATTTTCACTAAATTTTTCACAACACTGATGTGTTGTTGTATTTTTTCTCGTCAATATGGACAAATCGTTACCTTCAGGTATTTTTATACTTTGTAACTTCTGTACATCTTCTTTAGTCAACATTTTTTTTACTGGCTCGCAAAAAGGTTTTAGTTTTTTATAATAAGACAAACGATCTATTCGTCTATACATATTTATTGCTCTTCTGCAGAAGTTTTGCCCATACAACTCCATAACACCTGAATAATCTAAAACAAACAAACATCCAAAATAAACAAATAGTGTTAAATATTCTTTATTTTTATAAAACGCATCTCTATTTTTTATAATCTTATAAAACAAAGATGGCAAAATTATATTTTTCATTATATATTATAATTGTAAATAAAAAATTACAATTGTAACTAAATATAAATACTATTCATAAAAATACATTCTTTTTTCGTTTTTTTATTTTTCATAAATACATCATATCCATTTTTTATATCATCAAAACTAATAATCTTACGTAATTCTTTGTTTTTCATATAAATACGTCTTCCATGTGCAATTTTTACATAAGTTAACAAAAGTTCCATATCACGACCAAAATGTTTGAAAGATGTTTTATTATCTTCAAACCATTTTTGAAGTTGTTTTTCATCTTTACAATCTAATGACCATTCTATATCATTGATTTTTTTCTTAAAAATTTCCATCAATTCTTTTGATGAATACTCTTCCATAGTAAAACGCCAAATAAATCGAGATTCTAACCCTTTATTTACCTTAAAAAATGTCTCGTTCAAGTCATCTTCGTAACCAGCTATTATAACCATTAGATCATTTTTATGATCACTCAATGCTTCACATAATGTATCTAAACATTCTTTCGAATAACTATCTTCTCGATCACCACTCGCTAAAGAATATGCTTCATCAATAAACAAAACACCTCCCAAACATTCATCGATTATTTTTTTAGTTTTTATCGATGTTTGTCCTAAATAACCAGCTATTAATTCGCTTCGTGTGGCTTTTTTGAATACATTTTTTTTCAAAATACCTAATTTTGAATACATCCTACCTATTATTTTTGCGATTTCGGTTTTACCAGTTCCAGGTGGACCATATAAAACTGTATGTTTAAAATCACTTGTTTCTTTTTCTTTACCTAAATGTAATTCTTGAATAAAATATATTAATTGATCCAAAATAGATTTTTTCATAGTTTGAATACCAATCATATTATTCAATTCTATCAATTCTTCTTTTATATTATGTAATGATTTCAAATCAATATTATATTCAACATCATCTTGATATTCGTTGTTTTTTATGATAGAAAGAATATCATCCAAACAATTGATTGACGCATCAATCAATTGTGTTTTTGTTTTTATTTTTGGTTTTTCGTTAGTTGGAACTATAATATTTGCTTCATGTTCCTTTTGCCATATTGAATACTGATTTGGAAAAAAAGAAAAATGAAAATTATCATTGGTTTTATTCCATATAGATGAATTATGCATTGAATAAAAACTATTATCTGAAATGTCAATATTACATTTTTTAATGGTATAATTATACTCGTAACGTTTACCTGAAAAACTTGGATCTGTTAGTTTTTGTTCATGTATATTGTTTTGTATTGCAGTATTCAAAATAGTATATTCTAAATAATTACACTGCATTTTTTTATCATATGAATCTAAAAAATCAATAAAACGAGTTGATTTTTTATTAGTCATTTCTATATAAATAATTATGTATTTATCTTAGTTTTATAAATATAATTATATATACGTAAAAATATTTATAAATAAAACAAATTAAAAAATTGAATTTATAATATAATTAACAATCGATTATAAATATAATCGAAAATGTTGAGCTACGAAACAAAATCCAATAAAACTGATCAGAAATTAAAAATAAAAGCACCCAAAAAATCCGTTGTATCGAATGTAGAAACTACATTCATAAAGGAAACAATCGAAATCGAGGAAAAAATAAAGAAACAACTGGAAGATAATGAAAAAATGTCAGATAATGAAAAAAAACTATTAGAACATTTGGGAAAATATATCGAAGAACCATATCATATTATTGAATCTTATTTCGAAGGTCAACATCTCGAACGATTAGTTCGTCATCAAATTGAATCATATAATCATTTTGTAAATTATCAAATATTACGTACAATACAAATGTTTAATCCTGTCACTATTCGCTCTGAAAATGATTTCGTAATAGAAAAAGATAAATATTTTTTAGAAGTATTCATATCATTTACTAATTTCAAACTATATCCGCCACAAATACATGAAAATAATGGAGCAACCAAAATAATGTTGCCACAAGAAGCTAAGTTACGTAACTTTACATATGCTTCAACTATGACTGTAGATGTTAATATAAAATATGTGATCCGTAATACTGGAAATATGGATGTACCAAAAACAATTGAAAAAACGTTACCAAAAATAAATATAGGTAAATTACCAATTATGTTGAAATCATCCATTTGTGTTTTGAAACAAAACGGACATATTAATCCTTTATATACAGGTGAATGTTCTATGGATTGTGGTGGTTATTTTATTATAAAAGGATCTGAAAAAACTGTATTAGGTCAAGAACGTGCAGCAGAAAATCGAGTATATTGTTTTGATGGCAAAAATACTGCAAAATGGGATTGGTTTGCTGAAATTAAATCTGTTCCAGATTTTAAATGCATTTCGCCAAAACAAATAGAAATGATGATTTCTAGTAAAAATAACGGTTTTGGTAATGGTATTTTTGTTTCAATTCCACGTATTAAACAACCTATAGAATTATTTGTGTTGTATAGGGCTTTAGGTGTATTAAGTGATAAAGAAATTGCAAAATATATATTATTAGATATTGAAGATGAAAATCAAGAAGATTTATTAAAATGTTTACAAGCATCTATGATTGATGCTAATAAATATATGATACAAGAAGATGCTATTAAACATATTAGTAGTTATGTTGCATATACTCCACTAAATATGGATAAGGAAACTGGTATTCGTAAAAAGCGCGAATTCACCATAGAAGTTTTAGATAGCGACCTTTTTCCACATTGCCAAACGCTTCAACAGAAATTATATTTATTAGGGTATATGGCTAAAAAACTCATCCAAACTAGTTTGGGTCATTTACCACCAGACGACCGTGATTCATATGTCAATAAACGTATTGAACTCACTGGAACACTCCTTAATAATTTATTCAGAAACTATTTCAATAAATTAGTGAAAGAAATGCAGAAACAAATTGTTCGTGAAATAAATACTGGATCATGGCGTTCAAAGGAGGATTATGAAAATATTGTTAATATGACGAATATTTATAAAATAATGAAATCTACTACGATTGAAAATGGTATCAATCGTGCATTAGCTACTGGCGATTTTAGTATTAAACAATCAAATAGTAGTAAAGTCGGTGTTGCACAAGTGTTGAATAGGTTGACTTATGTAGCTAGTCTTAGTCATTCTAGACGTATTAATACACCATTGGAAAAAAGTGGTGAATTGATTGCACCTAGAAAATTACATAACACGACGTTCGGCTTCTTATGTCCTGCGGAAACTCCAGAGGGCCAGTCGATTGGTGTAGTCAAGAACATCAGTTATATGGCACATATTACTATTCCTACAAATAGTAGTTCACTATACGAATACGTTAAACCATTTTTGGTAAGTGTCAATGATACTAATTCAGAAAATCTCTACAAAAAAGTCAAGGTATTTGTGAATGGTTGTTGGTTAGGAATTACAGAAACGCCAATTGAACTTTACAGTGATATGAAAGACAAAAAATACAAGGGTATTATCAATATTTACACGTCGATCATATTTGATTACAAAATGTTAGAAATACGTATTTGTAATGATGGTGGAAGACTCACTCGGCCAGTTTTGAAAGTCAAAAATAATCGCGCGCTTATAGATCGAGGTGTCATTGATAGATTAATATCAAAGGAATTATCATGGAATGATTTACTAACAAATTGTAAACTGGATGAATCAGTCATCGAATACATCGATCCAGAAGAACAAAACTTGGCTATGATTGCTATGAAATGCAAACATGGTTATTTACAGGATGTCAATCATATTTTCAATTATACTCATTGCGAAATTCATCCTAGTACAATTTTCGGTGTTTTGGCTTCTTGTATTCCTTTCCCGGAACATAATCAAGCACCGAGGAACACGTACCAATGCGCCATGGGAAAGCAAGCTATGGGTGTCTACGCTACAAACTACGATAAAAGAATGGACAAAACTGCCTATGTTTTGAATTATCCAAGTAGACCCCTCGTCGACACACGTCTCATGAATATGATTTATTTGAATCGTATACCTTCTGGTACACAAATCCATGTAGCTATTATGACACATACCGGATATAATCAAGAGGATAGTGTCCTAGTTAACAAAGGATCATTAGACCGTGGCTTGTTCTTAGCAACAATTTATCATACCGAAAAAGACGAGGACAAAAACATCATTCGTGATGAAATCATTCGTTGTAAACCCGACCCAACCAAGACCAAGGGTATCAAATTTGGTAATTATGATAAACTAGATACGAATGGTTTTATTCCAGAAAACGAATTGGTTGAAAATCGCGATGTTATTATTGCAAAGACAATCCCTATAAAGGAAAATCGTAATGATCCTACAAAAACCGTAAAATATGAAGATCAAAGTAAAACATTCAGAACAACCGAAGAAACCTATATTGATAAGAACTATACAGGTAGAAATGGTGATGGATATAATTTTGCCAAAGTCCGTGTACGCGTTTTAAGAAAGCCAGTCCTTGGTGACAAGTTTTCTTCGCGCCATGGACAAAAAGGTACTTGTGGTAATATTATTCAGGAATGTGATATGCCGTTTACTAAGAACGGACTAAGACCAGATATCATTATCAATCCTCATGCTATTCCATCCAGAATGACTATTGCACAATTGAAAGAAACCCTATTGGGTAAAGTACTTTTAGAATTAGGAATGTTCGGCGATGGAACTAGTTTTGGTAATCTAGACATCAAAACTATTTGTAGCGAACTTTTGAAATTAGGTTATGAAAGCTATGGTAACGAAGTCATGTATAATGGTTTGACTGGTGAACAATTAGAAACTAGTATATTTATTGGTCCAGTCTTTTATCAAAGATTAAAACATATGGTGAATGATAAGCAACATAGTAGATCTATCGGGCCGATGGTAAATCTTACTAGACAACCAGCTGAAGGCAGAAGTCGTGATGGTGGTTTCCGTATTGGTGAAATGGAACGTGATGTAATGATTGCACATGGAGCATCCAGATTCTGTCGTGAACGTCTATATGATGTATCTGATAAATATAGTGTATATGTTTGTAAGAAATGTGGTATGATTGCAGCATACAACGAAGGTAATAAAAAATATAATGATTTTACAATTCATTTATGTAAAACATGCGATAATAAAACTGATTTCGCATTAGTAGATATTCCTTATGCTTATAAGTTGATGGCACAAGAATTACAAACAATCAATGTCGTTCCACGTATTATTACCGAATAATATATCTACAATAAAAATAATATTTATGGATTTTTTATTGTATCAAAATTTCTAACTATATTATAACCTATAAAATGACAATTCTAAAAAAAGAAAAAAAAGGCAATCTTACAATATATACTGTAGGAAAAGATTTTGATGATGCGAAAATGGAAAAAAAAATGAATAAATTATTAAAGCGCGATGACATCAAAGATATTATTGACCATGATGCGGATGTTTTTACAGAAGAAGGAAAACTATTATTAAGATTTAGAAAAAACGCTCTTACTGATACAAATACTCAAAAATTCTATGAAAACATTATACAATTTGCCAAAAACGTTTCTTCAAACCGTGGCAATGCTACTGGAAGTAAAAATAGATCACTTTGGACAAATCCAAAAGTAATGTCGAATATATTCGGTTATTTTGATCGTTGGTCACCTAGTCAGAAAATAATTTTCAAAAAATTATCTAAAAAACCAGCAGTAGATGTTCGTGAATGCCGTTTCAATATGGATTATCCAGAAAAATACAAAGAAACAATACCACTTATAAAAGAAGTCGATGAATTATACAAAAAACTTACACCTGACCAATATGCAAACCAATACAAAAAAGCAAAACAAACACATTTCAAAATACCAGGAACTAGTTTTACTACAGTAACAACAAATGTTAATTATCAAACATCGGTACATACTGATAAAGGCGACGATGATGAAGGGTTTGGTAATTTGGCTGTAATTGAACAAGGCAAATACAGTGGTGCAGAAACTTGTTTCCCACAATATGGAATAGGCATAGATGTTAGAAATGGTGATATATTATTTATGGATGTTCACCAACCACATGCAAATTTACCAATGATAAAAGAAGACAAGGACGCGATACGTTTATCTATTGTATGTTATTTAAGAAAAAATGTATGGTTGAGAACAATGAATAAAACAAAGAAATTCTATGAATGTCATAGAAAAACTATGCAAAGTATGCGAAATGTCAATAGTAATGGGACACGAAAGAAATATTGAACAAATTATTATGATTATAAATCATAATAATTTAATGTTTTTTTATTAGAGTAAAAAATTGAAAGCTTTATAAAATATATTATATTTATGAATACAAAATATAAAATGAATAATAATCCTGCTCTAGAATTCAGATTTTTAGAAAACAATGAATTATCATTAAAAATTACTGGTATAAAAGGACGTCAATCAATTTTTAGTCATAATAATTACCAATCAAGTTACCGTGGATTAACATATGAAGATATAATAAAATTACCAACTGTTCCATCATTGAATTTAAAGCATAATGAATTATCTATTTTAAATAAACAAGTTTTTGAAAAATTTTATAACAAAAATATATTTTTTCCAACAAAAACAACAAAAGGAACTTATAATAAAGGAATGAACCCAAATGACTATGAATATGTATGGGGTATTAAATATAAAGGTATTGATAATGATAATTTTTGGTATAAAGCATGCTTTTTGAATGTTTCAGAAAATAAGTTTTCGTTTTTAACAAGTACTGATAAATTTTTAGAAGGTAATTCATTGAAACACTCTTTATATGATGGGTGGTATGTATGTAAAAATGGAACAATAGCGCCAGCATTGTTTTGGTCTTGTATTGTAGAAATAATAGTATCTAAATATAATAAAAATAATTGAATTAAAAGTATAACTAATTCAATAATTTAAAAACTACCGCTTCTTAACAGTCTTATTTTTATCATTCTTGATATATTTTTTATTTGTTTTATTGGATTTTTTTGAAACGGCCTCTTCGCCACCAGTTCTCGCAAGTATTTTCTTCAAACGAAATTCCGTCATACCATTTTTTTTTGTAGAAATTTCACCATACTCAGGATAAGTTTTCTTTAAAAGTTTCGATGCTTCTAACATAGGTTTTAACCGAGCTTCAAAAGTTCCTAATCCACCCGATTTACCATAATATTTTGTTTCAAACCCGATTTTATTAAAACGTAATAAAATACCATCTTCTATAAAATATTTAATAGTTCTCTCGACATCCTCTTTTTGACCATTTTCTTTTGTCAATGTCAATTGTATAGATTTCAAATTGGGACGATTCAAAATACCATAAAAAGCACCAACTATATAATTTAAACAAGTACTCATTTCATCACGTGCTTTACGAAAAAAAGGATTGAATACTGGATATACTCCCCACATGAATGATTTCATTTTTTTACACTCTTTGAATGCATATTTGAAAAAGAAATCTAGGGATTTACCTTTAAAAATCTTTGACATTGATAGATCAATACTAGCGACATCATCATCAAAAAATACAATATGTTTTTCTTCCGGCCATTGTTCCATAATAAACTGTCTTTGTGGAACTAAACCTTTTATTCCTACGACTAATTTATTATATAATTTTTTATCTAGGATCTTTTCATATTCGTCCTCTTCTTCTTTATTTGCTAAATAAACGTATATTTTATTCGATGGAATATTCATTTTTTTCAATGTTTTCAATGTTTTTTCATTACATATTTGAGAACGTTTATATGATGGAATACAAACAACATAATCTGTCATTATTAGTTGATTTATATATGTGTATATTTTTTATTTATGCATTATGCAAAAACAGTATCTATATTTCGTAATAAATAAATAGTATTTTTTACTTTTTCGATATCAATATCAATATCTGTTGTTTTTTCAAATTTTATATCAATTATTAATTGTCTTAGCATTGAAATATCTTCCTCTATGTTACCGGATAATTTGATAACCATATTCGGAAAATATGAATCGATATTACGACAACCCAAATAAATAGGTATAGTATTTGCTAATAATGGATTCATTATTTTTTCACTAAAATAATGATTTGTTTGACAATTTTCTATACAAATATGATACTTATAATCATTATAAGGTTCACCTTCTACAAATTCACCTCTAATACGTGGATCATTCAAATGTTCATAATATCTACAACCCCGACCATAAATAGCTATTGGTAAGTTTGTTTTTAAAATTTTTTTAACTAATTCGTGTCTATATTTATGCCCTTCCTGTGCCGCTTTATCACTAACCATGATCGATATCATTTTTGTTTTTATTGGTAATTGTTTCAATGGTGGATTATGCCACATATAGGAGAAACCTTCAATAAACGGTTCTGGTAACCCCATAGTATTACCTATAAAATATTTTCCGATATATTTGATAGCATATTGAACAAATTCTTCTGTCAGTCCTAAAAATACAGGTGGTTCAAAAGCTAATCCTACTACATTTTGTTTGGGTATATGTTTTATATCTGGCATTGCGGTATTCAAAATGAGAACATGGGTATAATCATCGCTGTTTGTTATATATATTTCTTTGTCTAGACCATAGTTTGACAACGACGGTGCTTCACATAATCTTTCATATATATCTTTACACTTGGTTGAATCTCCAAAACTTGAAAAAATACGAATGCGAATCATTAATAAAAATATGTAAAAATCTTTATATAAATTTATAATATAAAATTATAATAATTATATTCTATATCTAAAATGGATGATAATACACCAAAAGTAAATGATAATAGTGAAATAAATGATATACGAACACCTGCTCAATTAAAAGGTATATCATTCTCAAAATATAAAAAATCGGATGTTAGAAAACAGCTTATAGAGAACATGAAAAAAGGTAAATTAGAACCGGCTTGTTATTGGAGCGCCGAATTGGTTTGCGCAGGGCATTACATGGAATTATGGGAAATTATTCTTCATTATGTAGGTAAACATATACATCTAGGTAATCCAAAAATCGTACTATATTTAGAAAAACGGTTTGAAATATTCCGTAATATAATTTCACAAGGACAATATTTGAATGAACTTCAGTTACGTAATAATCTAACTATTAGAAAACTATTTGCAGAAATAATAAGTACAATTACGTTATCAAATAAAAAACATAGTTTCGAACCAATCAAAATAAATCGCGAAGAAGAGTTTGATATGACGCAAATGCCAGAAAGATTAAAAGCACCTAATATTCATTATGTTGAGTCTATTTTTCAAAAAGAAGATCCAAAAGAACTATTTATTGCTATGAATGAGTTTGCATATAATATTTCAAATGATAAAAAAAGCATGGTTGGTGCAAGTTATTGGATAGAATGGACGATCGATTTCGAAGCAATATGTAAAAAAAGAAAAACAAATATTATTTGTCAAGCTAGACCATTTGTAAATGTAGAAAAAAAATTTAGAAATGATACTATATGGATACTTTGGGATATACTTTTTCATTATTCTAGATTAACAAATAATCAATATATTCATGTATTAATGAAATCTATTTTTAATATTTTCTGTATTAAATATACTACTGCTTCTTGTAAAAAACGCAGATACTTACTTTATTTTGCTGTTGCCCTTTTGACTGAGCCTGTTCAGTCAAATATTGAAGTTATGAATAATAAACAATTGATTCAAATAATAATAGATAAAATTAATTCAATATATAAACAAATAAAAAAAAAAGAAGACAGTCCAAATACAGAATATTTATTTGCGAATTTACAAACAGAAAATTCTTTTGAGAAATCAATACGTAAAATGGAATTAGTAAATTCAATGGATATTTTTAATATGAATAAATAAAATTTTCATAAATATATATTTATTTTTATGAAATTAAAAAGATGATCCAAATGATCCACCTAATAAACTATTTGCAGCCATTGGACCTAATAATGAACCTACATCCGCAGTTGGTCTACCCATCATCATATCATATGAATCCATTCCATTACTTTGACGTGTTGTTGCTACAGGTGCTGGAGGGAATATATTACTTTGAGATTGGCTATTATCTAAATAGTCAGCTTGACTAGGCGTATGTCTTGAAACTGGTTTATTTACGCGAACACCTCTTTTAACGTTTTCCTTAGAATCATTTGATGTTCCGTTCCATAAATCGTTTGCTCTATCAAATAAAATATTTACTTTTATACCTAATTTTGTTTGAATACTGAGAACAATTATCAAAAATGCTAAAATAACATTAGTAAGTGTCAAACTTTCATATTTAAAACCACTATATGTTGGTATATATGTTATGATTCTATGAATTACAATAATACCACAGAACATTACTATTAATTGTATGAAAATTTCGGCTAAAAGTTCTAAAGTAGATTTATCTGGATCTGCTTCTGGAATAAATCGTTGTATTAACTTATTCAATATTAATACAGGTACAACACCTAATAATGAATATTGGACTACATTCAAAATTTCTGCTTTTCCTTCTTCTGTTTGAGAAAATACATGATTAAAAAATGTTTTTTTATGTACATCGGTTGTTTCGTGTAATATTTCCATTATAAACAACCATTAGATATTTATTTTTTTATAGATTTCATTATTTTTATTCATTTTTTATTGTTTTTGTATTATCCAACATCAAATATTCCATAATCATTGGAAATATTGGTTCTATAGCTTTTGCACATTCTATTGCTATTTCTCTATGCTCTTTTTGTGTACCATTATCAGAACGTAATTGAATGTAATGTACCCAAGAACGCAATGTACCATTCATATACATTCTAGTCTTTGTCATTCCTTCTGGTAATACTGCTCTTGCTTGTTCTTTTGCTATACCTTTTTCAATAGCCCAATTATATGCATTCAATGCATATTCTCCTACTACTATTTGTGCTTCTTCCCATTCTCGTTCTAATGATTCATCATCTGTTTCTATACTATTCTGACGGTTTTTTTTATCTTGTAGTCTAGCTTCTCTTGTCTCAAATCCTAAATCAGCTACAGCATAACGTTGTGAAAATTCTTGAAACGAAAATGAACGATGTCTAATTATTTGCCTTGCAATATCACGTGTTGTTTCTATTTCTAAACATATACTTACCATTTCTAATGGTGACCAATGATTGTTTTTAATAAGATATCTTATTAATTTTTCATTTGTCTCTGTATTATTTTGATTTGCGGGATTGGATACTCTAGCACAATACGCTACTAGATCTTGTATACTTTTATCCAAGTCCGTTGATTTTGAGTAACTTATTAAAGATACTGTCATTATTAGTATATCAATAATATATTTAATATATTTTTGTTTATAATTATTTAGAGATTTCATTTAATATATTATATTAGATTGAATAATGAGTAGATCAAATGCTGCCGCTATAAATCGTAGAGTAAATGTACCAGCTGCACAATCTGGTAATAATTCAAAATCTACTACTACCTCTTCAGTAACTCAAAATCAACAACCTTCTGGTCTTACATTACCACAAGTTATCAATGTCATTGATAACCGTATAGTTATATTGGAAAAATTTATGCGCGAAACAAAACAAAATCCGATTTCTGTATCATATAATGATACTAGTATGCAAGAAAAAAATAGTTTCAATACTATCGAAAATGTATCTGTTAATGACTTTAACAATATTATTAATGAATTCAATAGTAGATTTGAACTATTTGCACAAGAAATAACAGAAATTAAAGATATTGTTTTGAAATTACAATCATATACAATGGATGTTAATAAAACATTATTAGAAGAAAGAGAACAATTATACACTAATACACTTGTAAATACTAATTTAGAAAATACAAATAATGAAATACTTAATAATAGTGTTGAAGAAAATAATAATATTGAAGAAAATAATAGTATTGATTTAAAAAATATGATAAAACAAGAATTTTTACAAACTAATTAAAAATATTTATTCAATAAATATAATAAAAATATATATTATTATATTTATAATAAATGGATAATTCATTTTTATCAAAGATAGAAAAAATTAAAGATGATTACTATGATAAAAATAATAAAAATATAATTTTTAAAAAAAATCAAAAAGCAGATTGTGCAAAAGAAGTTTCAAATCAAATAAATCTCGAATTATTACTGAAAAATACAATGTTCAATATACCAAATAGTAACAAAATATATTTTAATTATGAAATGTTTAAATTATATGCAAATGAAAATAATTATGAAATAATTTATAAATATTTACTCTCTCTATTTCAAGAAGCTATTGATAATTATTCTAATTATGAAGTTCATATGAATATCAAATCTTTTACAATATCTGCATGTGAACGATATAAAGATTTTGTCATCTCATTAACACAACAATGTTTACAAGAAAAAAAAAATTATTCTTTTTTATTAACTAAATTTTATATATATTATACACCTAATTCCATATCTAACATTATCCAAATTACCTCGCCACTTATTGACCCAATAGTTCGTCATAAAGTTGTTTTATACAATAAAATAGAAAGTGATCAACTATTGAAAAAACTTTTAGAATTATAAAAAATTGAATATAAATATATTAGAAAGTGTATTCCAATATATTTATACAAAATGAACATTGTTATCAAAAACCAACAAAAGGCTGAATGTTTTGCAACCATTTTTCAACACATTAGACTGTTCACAGAACATATCAATATCACATTTGAAAAGGAACGTTTATATATTCAATCAATGGATACAGCTAGGGTATCTATTTTTGAATTATATCTAACTAATACATGGTTTGATGTATATGAACATACTAATGCAAGTGCTATTACAATCGGTGTAAATTCTACACTTTTGTTTAAAATTTTAAATACACGTGAAAAAACACAAGAAACAAATATAAAATTTGATAGTGAAAACAGTGATAAACTTTATATCAATTTTACAAGTGAAAACAAGGCAATATTTGATAAAAATTTTGAATTTCCATTAATGGACCTAGAACATGATATTATGGGTATACCCGATACTGATTATAATGCTGAGTTCTCGTTATGCTCGATTAATTTTGCAAACTTAATCAATCAATTAAAACTATTCGGTGATACATTGGATATTCATTGTAGTGAAGAAAAAATCTTATTAAATTCAACTACACAAGATTCTGGTAAAATGATGGTTCAGATCGATATCAACGATTTGAATGAGTTCTCAATCAATGAAGGAGAGACCATCGAACTATCATTCAGTATCAGTATGCTTCATAATATTTGTATGTATAGTAAAATTTCGAAAAATATTAATATACACATAAAAGATAATTTCCCAATGAAAATCACGTATAATTTGGGGGAAGAAAATGCAAATATGGTATTCTATTTAGCACCTAAAATAAAAGATGATGAATAATCAATGATTCGTACAAAATGTATTTATAAACATTTCAATATATTATATAAAAATGAATATCTATTTCCATTTATTAGTTTTTTTATTTATTTTGTTCATATATGTACATCTAGTTCAACAATATAAACGTAGTGAAGATTTAGAGGTATATGAAATGGATTTCACCGATAACAAGCATCTACAAGATGTGTGTGATATAAAACAGCCGGTTTTATTTGAATATAAATCAATCAATGATGAATTTTTCCATGATATTAATGTCGATAAAATAGAATCTTTATCAGGTTCTCTAGAATTAAAAATAAAAGAGAATGAAGATTATTGGAAAGAGTTAGATAGTATTGATTATGTCGTTTTACCACTTTCTAGTTCACAGGCTTTAATGACAACAGATACACATTCAAAGTATTTTACTGAGAACAATGAAACATTTATTGAGGATGCAAATTTGATTGATGAATACCGTTCTAATGACACTTTTTTGAAACCACCACTTTGTGTACAAACTAAATATGATATTTGGTGGGCTTCTAAAAATACTGAAACACCGCTACGATATCATACTTATCACCGCCATTTTATTTGTGTTAATTCTGGTAAGATACATGTAAAAATGACACCATGGAAAAGTTCGAAATACTTGTATCCCAACAAAGATTACGACAACTATGAATTTACATCACCTATTAACGTTTGGAAACCACAACGTAAATATTTTCATGAAATGGATAAAATCAAGTTCTTAGAATTCGATGTTCTTGCTGGTAGTGTTGTGTATGTGCCATCTTACTGGTGGTATAGTATTAAATATGATGAAGAACCTACTGTTTGTACTAGTTTTGTTTATAATAATGTAATGAATTGTGTATCAAATTTACCAAACTGGTTTCTTTATTATTTACAGCAAAGTAATACGAAAACGAAAGTAGTAAAAACATTGGATACGAATATGGTATTAGATAATACGGATAGTGAAAAACAAGAATCGTTTGTTGATTCTAATAATGAAATTGAGAACATTAAGGCAGAAATAGTGGAAACAGGTATCTAATTATAAAAAAATTGATTTTATTTTTGTATTTTTATATATTGATAAAAATACAATACAGAATGCGGACAATGATGTTTGTCGAGAGACCTGAAAATAAAGGAAGGATGATTGTCGATTTTCAATTGACTAGAAATAATTACCACTATTCGCCTGCTGGAATAATACGAATAGCTAGATATCCAGGAGCTTTTTGGATAGAAAAAAATTATGGATATTATGGCGATATCTATATGAAACAATTTATTAGAAAATGGAAACAAAAAACATATGAAAATAAACAAAGAAGAGCGGATCGATTGATTTCTGAGCTAGTTATGAAACGTTTAGGTTTTATTGATATCAATAAAGTTGTTCTCGAATTTTTGTAAATCAACGCGCGATCTCGGTTTTATCTATTACAACATCTTTTAAAACATTACGAATTATTTTACCTGTGAATTTTTCATTTTCCTCTTCGTCTTGTCCTCCCAACGAATTCAAAGCTATCTTTAAATAATCATCATTTTCTTTTGTATCTAATGTAATAAAATCTGGATTTTCTTCTTGCCATTTTGGTAATGTTTTCAAATTTTTTTTTGCTATTAGTTTGATGGCATTTTTCAATTTTGTCTTATCAGCATTATCTTTTTCCCATGTATCGTTGTCCTTTACATAGACAGTTTCACGTTTAAGATCAGTACAATGAATAGGTCTTTGGTATACATTCAATTCACGGAGTCCTTTCAAAAATATACTACTTATACCTTCTACGTATCCTAATTTGCCAGTTTTTTCTAGATCTTGTATTTGAACTTGTAATGAATTCAAAAAATCAACTATATTTATTGCATTTTTACATTGTTCGTTTAAAAAGAAATTGATATTGAATTGGTTATTGTTGGTTGTGTTGTTGGAATTTGTATTATTGATGTTGGTTTGTCCTTTTGATGTTATTTCGACTAATTTGGTATTTTGCTCCATAATGGCTGCACTCTGTTCTATTAATGTGTTTTGAAGTTCTTTGTTTTGCTTTATTAGTTCTAAGATCATGTCATTTGTTAATGTTTCTGGTTTGGTTATGGCATTCGTCATTATTTTATTTTCAACTTGTTCTATTCTATTTTCAATATTATTTATTTTACATTTTTGATTATGTTTCCATAAACTACCTCTACTCATATATGTTTTATTACAATGAATGCAATTAAAAGTATTACGATTATTAATAATGGGTATTTCTTGCTTCCATGCTTCCATTTCATTGCTTCCAATGCTTCCATCCTTACCATCATTATGTTTACGAGTAGTTAAATGTCTATTAAAATCTTTTTTGTTGCTAGAATTAAAGTTGCATTCATTACAAAAATATTTGGGTTTTTTTTGGGTTTTTTTTGCTTCCATTATAATATATATAATAGAAACAAAAAATTACCCTATATCATTTTTTATAAAATTATTTAATTTTTATAAAAAACACAAATATTTCAATAAATTTGAATTTATATATTATTTATTTGGTAATGGGTATTTCAATGCTTCCTAAATGTTTCCATTTGCTTCCATCCTTACTTAATATATTTTTATGCTGTCAAATTATTCCGTCGTAACAATTATTATAAAACTTTTTTGCTGATAAAAATATTTGGGGTTTTATTGGGGTAAAAAATGGGGTAAAATATGCTTCCAATTACCCCATTTAATGGAAGCAAATAAAAACCCCAATTATGATTCTTTATAAAACTATGTAAAAGTTATGCAGTCATTTTTTTAACAAAGAATCGCGTTTTACTGCATGATCGAGTAAAATCACTTTTTTGAAAAAGTCCCATGCATATTTTGAAAAATGGACATTTTAAAAATGTCCAAAAATAAAAATTGACCCAACTTTATTTTTCGGATTTTATATAACTAATTTATGTAACATTATGTAATTTATTTAATAATAATTTATAATTTTATATAAAATACTCGATATATGGTAAAGGGTATTTTGTTTGCTTCCTAAGTGCTTCCATGTGCTTCCATTTTGCTTCCGTCCTTACTGAACTTAAAAATATGCTTTGATATACTTTTATATTATTTTTGATATAACTGCCATTATGCAAATCATTTGTATTGGGGTTTTATTGGGGTAAAAATGGGGTAAAATATGCTTCCAATTACCCCATTTAATGGAAGCAAATAAAAACCCCAATTATGATTCTGTATAAAATTATGTAAAAGTTATGCAGTCATTTTTTCAACAAAAAAACATGTTTTACAGCATCATCGAGTAAAACCACTTTTTTGAAAAAGTCCCATGCATATTTTGAAAAATGGACATTTTAAAAATGTCCAAAAATAAAAATTGACCCAACTTTATTTTTCGGATTTTATATAAATAGTTTTTATAAAATTATGTAATTTATTATGAATACGTAACATTAATAATGCGATATCTATTCTCCACGACTTTGGAGAAAAATCTCTACGAGTGTATTTTTATAATATTAACTTATAAAAATATACTAATACAATGGTAATAAAATTATAAACGAGATATATTTTCTCCATTTTATTCTCCATTTTGGCGATTTTGGAGAAAAATGGAGATCAAAAGTCGCTTACATAGTTTGATAGTAAAACTATGTAAAAGTTATGCAGTCATTTTTTTCATAAAAAATCACATTTCACAGCATCATCGAGTAAATTCACTTTTTTCAGAAAGTCCATCGCACTTTTTCAAAAATGGACATTTTAAAAATGTCCAAAAATAAAAATTGACCCGACTTTATTTTTATATTTTATTTTGTACGTTTGGTGTAAAATTATTTATATTGTTGTAAAAAATACGAAAATTATGTTGACGTATCAATGTTTTTAGTTTCTATTGATCCGTACTGAATTGATTTACAATAATAATAAGTTTTGAAAACAACAGTAATCAAATTCAATGATGTACTAACAGAATAATTTATAATTATGAAAGTATCTGCGTTATTTATACCACTATAAACCGTTCCCAATATCCCACCCAACAACCATATTGTTGATGAGTATTTTGTTGAATCAACATTTTTTATTTGAAATAATGTGAAATAAATTTCAGGTAAATAACCAATAAAAATCAATATTGAAGAAACTATAGATAAGTAAACATAATTCATTTTATTGAATAGTTTTAGTTTGTCTTTATCTTTTTTTTGTATTTTATATAGTAAAAGAAACTCAATGTATTTTTTCTAGTATAAATATATATGACACAATTCATAAAAAAAATCATAATATCAACAATTGTTTTATTAATATTAGATGCTTTGTATATTTGTATAAACAAAAATGTTTTTCAAGACACTGTTGTTAATATACAGCGCGTAGTAATGCAAATAAAACCAGAAGCAGCATTGTTCGTTTATTTATTATTAGTTATTGTTATCAATTATTTTATAATACAAAAAAACAGAAGTCCTTTAGAAGCATTTATATTAGGATTCTGTATTTATGGCATTTATGATGGAACAAATTACGCAATGTTTAAAAAATGGCCAATAAATGTTGCTATAATGGACGCAGTATGGGGTGGTATATTATTTAGTGCGACTACTTATATTACGTATATACTATTGAATTTACAAGTTTAGTTTGTAATTCCATTTTAGGTTTTGGATTATATTTATTATAGAATTCATAGACAGATAATTGAAGTGTATTTGGTGATCCAATACAATAGTCGTATATATATTCAGGTTGGTCATCTGGTTCTAGATTCCATTTATCATAAAATTTATCACAAAGAGTATCACTTGGAAATACAATTCGTTTATTATTATAATCAATTTCACCATCAAATTCGATTATTTTATCAATCCAATAAGGTGTATCTCTACAATAATATAACCAATAGTTTTCAAAATCGTTCCTAGTAACTTTAACAAAATTAAATATATGGTTTAATTCTTTTCGTATTGGAAATTTACAACCAATTTTTAAATATTGACTAGGCTTTTTGATTTTAATATTTTTATATTTATTAATATCATTTTCTTTGACATGAATAATCAAATTGTGATTCTTTTTGTTTGTTTCATTTTTTACATCAATAAATTCAAAATCAATAAAATCAAAATATGATTTTATAAAGTGTTTTAAATCGTATTTACGTGACGATAATGTCATAATAATCGTTCCTAAATTGCATTCTAACGAATTATCATTTTTCCATTTATCAACTAATAAACGAAAAGGTTCTCTAAGAGATGGATTATCAAAACTATAAATAAACTCATAAATGTTGCTTAGATAGACAAAAACATCGTGTTTAAAACCTGAATAATATAATTCATATCCCCAAAATAATGCTTCGTCGTGGTTACGCTCCAACAGCGCCAACAAAAGTGATTGTTTTACATCTATTTTAGTATACAAATACCTAGTCAATATTATATTTTTGAATTCACACTGCGTTGTCATTTTTATTTTATAATATTTATAATATCATAAAATACGTTCAATTTTTTACATCTATTATTAGACAAATTTATAAATTCCATTTTGTTGTATTAATAAAGCAATACTAGCAATTATACTTGTATAACTAGTGTAATGACACCATATTGAAGCTCTAGAATCAGTAGTTAATCCTGTAAAAAAACCAAACGTAGGAATAACACCAATCAAAAATGGTAATAAATATCCTTTATTCCAGAAAATACATATTGGTAAAATAATAAGGAATGCCCATAAATAGTAAATAAATTTATTAAAATATGCATTGACGTTATCGTTTTTTATCCAATTATCAGATGTATGCCAATTTAAATGACCTTCATTTGTTATCGTTGTACATATTTTTTCTGGTTTATAAAATTGCGCAAAACATACTGCTAAAATAATAAATATAGAATAATAAATAATAAAATTTTTACGAAAATCAGTTGATTTATTCCAAGGAATAACATAAAGTGAACCAAATAAACTTCCAAGAGGCTGTAACATTAATACAAATGGAATAAGAGTAAGTGTTATAATTTTATTCCAAATATTGCATTCGGTTCTAGGTTTAGACAACCATAACAATAATTCATCAAATTGCATACCACACCAACCAATTAAAGTTATACCTATCCATTGAAAATGAGGTATATTTGACGTTAATAAATAAATAATCGCAAATAAAGAAATAAAAGTAGTTTTTAGACTACTCTCTACACTATAACACATTTGTATATATTTAACTGATAATATAATTTTTCTGAAAAATATTTACGTATTTTATCAATAATTCTAAATCAATCCACTCTATGTATAAATCTTTTATAAAAAGTCTTGTATGTGTTTTGTAATTTATCAAACTTCATATTAAATTTACCATCCATGAAACGCTTATCGATATTTTCAACTATACCACGATCTTGTAACATAGTATTGAACATCCAATTCTCAGTAACCATGTCACCTACGTGGTTATGCCAAAAATTACGATACGTCTTTACAAACAATTTACTTTTGTTTTCACTAATTGGAAGTGCAAATGTAACGACCGTACTAACATAATCGCCAAATAAAACACGAGCTATAGTAGTATGTGGTAAAATGAATTCATTTTCTATACGTAGTTCTTTTACGCCAAATAATTTTCTAGCAAATGAATTTTCACCAGCCTCATATAAATAAGATGTTTTATAATGATTCAAGCCGACTAATTTCGGCGGATGTGTTTCAATCGGAGCAGGATTTTTATTATTACCAAATGTATGAACGAATCCTATATGCATTACATCAAGAGAATTCTCACTTAAAATGCGGGAATAACAATTAAAATCCATCTCTAAGAAAACTACAGTATCATTTCGTTCAACTTCGGGTTCAGTAAAAATATTATCAAGATATGTGAGGCCAGTCGAATTATCGATTTTGGCAATATCAGAATATGTATTTAAATAAACCCAACCATTTTTTTCAATTACACTGTATTTGGAAACATCATATATATGAGATGGTTGGAAAGAAATTCCTGGAACTTTATCGAGAACCCCATTTTCATCGAATTCATAACCGTGATATGGACATACAATATGATTATTACAGACTTTACCCTTAGACAACGATGCACCTTTATGTGGACAAACATCATCAAGACCAATAAAATTATTTTCTCTATTTTTCCATACTACATAGTTTTTATTCCAAATAGTTGCTTTTATTGGTTTATTAAATGCAAAATCTGATTTCTTACCAATAACGTACCATTGTAAATCATATTTGTCTTGTTCTGTTAATTCGCGAAAATTCAGTTTAGGGAAGTCGGTAATTTTATTAGCGATTGTCATTTTTGTATTGAATGCTCGATTTGAAAAAACAGCGTAGCTATTAACTATATTGATAAATGTAAAAAAATATATAATGATTGATTTCATTAATATAATATATAATTAATCTTTATATATTATATAATAAATATAAATGCCAAATAAAACACTGTATTTAAAAAAATCTAGCAAAAAAATGCGTACACGATCGAGAACATTTAAAAAATCATTCAAAAAAACATTATCAAATGAAACAAAATCGCGTATTGTTCAAACATTCTTAGAAATGCTTAATACAGTAAAATTATATCATTGGAAAACACATTCTTATGCACAACATAAAGCAACAGATGAGTTGTATTCGAAGCTAAATGAGAACATTGATACATTTGTAGAAATTTTATTAGGAAAAGATGAATCACGAATAAAAATGGTAGAAAAACGATCTAGACTCATAGATTCTGAAAATACAAATGATTTCAAAAGTCGAATATATGAATATCGCGAGTTTTTGATAGATATATCAAAATATTTTAATGAAAAAAGAGATACGGACTTACTGAATGTTCGTGACGAAATATTAGGTCATATTAATCAATTTTTATATCTAATGACATTTAATAAGTAGCATATTGGCTAATCAAACCGATAAGCATAGGCATTTTATTCATTCCATTCGGAAATTTACCGTGAATTTCTCTGTAATGCAAAGAACGTACATGCATTTGCTTTTTCATAATCTGTTTACGCATTTGTAAAGCTTTTCTCCAATGCCTTTGAATAAGACGTATCCAATGTGTTTTCAAAACGACCGAATATGTTCCGTCATTCAAAATATATAATTTCATTATTTCAACATTTGGTTGATATAATCGAACTAAACTATAATAATAAAGATATTTCAATACATGAATAAAAGAATATTTGTAAAATGATTTTGCAGATATAGCATTTAGTAATAAATTATTTTGGTATTTCGTATTTTTATATAAGCCAATATAGTATTTTTCATTTTGTTTTTCAGAATCCAAGAAGTTTTGTTCATCTCTATATATTTCATCGATTGTATATTCATCTTCTTCGTCATCACTATATTGGTCAAATTCGATTATAATAGAATCATTTGATAAACCATCATCACTGTTGCTATCACTAGACAATGATAATGTTTGATTATCATTAGATGAGTTTGATTCGTCATCACTTATATAATACATTTTTGTTTTTTGTAATATATAATTTATATACTTTTATTCAATTTTTTTATATTAGAAATATATATGTCATCTTTTCTAACAGAAACATCACAAACTAATAATAGTAAAATGATTATTAATAATGGTAATCAAAATACTGATAATAGTGAGCCAAAACTGGAAACTAAACAAGTAAACAAACCAATAAATCAAAGTTATCTTGTTAAAGCATCATTTATGATTACATATATATTGTTATTAACAACTGGGTTGATAACATTTATTGAAGCTATGCGTACACAAAATCCATTGGTTAGACATATATTTAATTTAGAAACATGTATTTCTTTGGTTGCTGGATATTTTTATTCGGTTTTTGTTGGTCAATTAGATCAATATGAAAGAGAACGTGTGCCAATTAATTGGGATGTAATAACAAAAAATCGTTATATTGATTGGGCAATAACAACGCCAATGATGTTATTAGTTTTATGTATATTTTTGGCAAGTGAATCAAAAACCGTCGTTCATTTGACAACCATAATATTGATAATGATTTTTAATTATTTAATGTTGTATATTGGTTATTTAGGTGAAACGAAAGTGTTAGATCGTTTTACAGCATGTATTGGTGGATTTATACCATTTTTAATAGTATTCTATTTAATATTTACTAATTTTGTTGTCATTAGTAAAGGAATAGGTAAATATTGGTTGTTTTTGTTTTATTTGGTTTTCTGGTCACTATACGGATTAGTTTATTTATTAGAAGAATCCTATAAAAATATTGCAATGAATATATTAGATTGTATAGCTAAATGTTTAGTAGGTATAGCGTTATGGATGTATTATACTAAAATAATACCACAATATTAGTTTCGTATTTTGTTTACACCTTTTCTCATTTACACCTTTTCTCAATTAAACTGACTATTTTTATATTAATTTTCCATTAATGTATATTTTATCATCATAATTATAATAAAAATCAAAACATTTTATTTCATTATCAGTTGAATAAGTTGGAATAATATTGTTTGATGAAAAAGATAATACACCTATAATAATTTTTGACTTTAATTCTTGAATATTATTTTTTTTCCTATACTCATTTAATCCTTTTTTTAATATATATTTCACTTCATTATCTAACCCTTCATGGTCATCTGAAATAGAATTAAAACAATATTTACCATAATATCTCTTATGGTTTTTTCCAACTTTATAAATAAAAGTAATAAATGGCATATACAATACATTATTAATTTGTATCTAAGTAATTTTTGGGAATTTTAAATGAGAAAAGGTGTAAAAATAAAATACAAAAATACAAAATGATCACCGTCTCTTTTTGGAAAATAACATTGGCTTTACAATTATATAAAAATAAAAAAAAATTACAAATAAAACTAATGCCATAATTACAAAATTGAAAAACTTTACAAAATTACAGTAATAACTATTATCAGAATCTTTACAATGTACAGTTGAACCAAAAAAACCAAAAACACCACTTCCTAAAATACCTCCATTTCCACTAGTATTAGAACCATTTGAATTAGAAAGACGACCTAATTTTCCCATCTATAAAATATTATTATATTTTATAATGAATAGTTATTTAAAAATTTTTATTGTTGCATTTATTTTATTAGGTTTTTCAATGATAAATGAAAATCGTAATATCGAATATCTAAATACATATCCAAACCAATATAATTATATAAATATCTTTATAATACGATATGTACATTATTTAATTTTTTTATTTATTACTTTTTATTTATTTTTTTTTA
>Ga0114972_10000321_pt1 | contig 35725 bp, 28 predicted proteins | sample M_140807_EF_Meta_FD_87354 | JGI IMG/M metagenome (GOLD analysis project Ga0114972, IMG submission 87354) | Freshwater microbial communities from Lake Montjoie, Canada to study carbon cycling - M_140807_EF_MetaG | ecosystem: Environmental > Aquatic > Freshwater > Lake | place: Lake Montjoie... | reverse complement strand
GCCAGTGCCAGTGCCAGTGCCAGCGTCCCTGCCCTCCCTGGCGGAGCTGGTGGAGGTGTTCGGCAGCTTCTATTTCGGCGGCGATCCCGACGGTGACCCCTCCCTCTGGCGCGGCTTCATCGGCAGCGAGCCGCTGCTGGTGGACACTTCATTCTTCACCGAACTCAACGCAGCAGGCATCGCCTGGGGGTTCGTGAGCGGTGCTGAGCCGCCCTCAGTGCGGTTCGTGCTGGAGCAGCGCCTGGGGCTGGTGGATCCGCCGCGCATCGCCATGGGGGAGGCCCCCGACAAGCCCGATCCCACCGGCTTTCTGCGGCTGGCGGAGCGGCTGCTGGCGGAGAGCGCTGGCACCGGTCTCGGGGCGGCCGCTCCCCCGGTGGCCTACCTGGGGGACACGGTGGCCGATGTGCTGACCGTGGAGCGGGCCCGGCAGGTGTGCCCTCAGCAGCGCTTCCTGAGCCTGGCGGTGGCGCCGCCCCACCTGCAGGGCCCGGAGTGGCTGGAGGCCCGCAACGCCTATGAGGAGCGGCTGCGCCAGGCTGGTGCTGACCGGATCCTGCCGGCAACCGCCGCGGCTCTCGCCAGCCTCGAAGCCTGGCTGGCTGAGGCCTGAAGGCTCCCGGCGCGCCTCAGCGCTCCATCGCCGCCGGCGCCTTCAGGGCCGCGGCGGTGAGGTTCTCATGGCCGCGGTCGGTCACGGCCACGTCGTCCTCGATGCGGATGCCGATGCTCTTCCAACGCTCCTCGATGGCGGGCTGGCCCTCCGGCACCGGCAGCCGGTCGCTCACGTAGAGGCCCGGCTCCACTGTGAGCACCATGCCCTCCTCGAGCTCCACGTGGTGTTCTCCGAGCCGGTAGGCCCCCACATCGTGCACATCGAGGCCGAGCCAGTGGCCGGTGCGGTGCATGTAGAGGTGGCGGTATGCACCCTGCTCGATCAAGCCGTCCACCTCGCCCGTGAGCAGGCCCAGCTCCACCAGTCCCGCCACCAGAACCCGCACGGCGGTGTCATGCACTCCTTCGGCGGTCTGCCCCGGCGCCACCGCCGCCACCGCCGCCTCTTGGGCCGCGAGCACCAGCTCGTAGAGGGCCCGCTGCTCGCCGCTGAAGCGGCCGTTGATCGGGAAGGTGCGGGTGATGTCGCCGTTGTAGTAGTCGTCGAGCGAGCAGCCGGCGTCGATCAGCAGCAGGTCGCCATCGCGCAGGCTGGCGTTGTTGCTGGTGTAGTGCAGCACACAGGCGTTGTCGCCGCCGGCCACGATCGAGCCGTAGGCAGGACCGCGGGCGCCCTGCTCAAGGAAGTGCTGCTCGATCACCGCCTGCACCTGCCGCTCGTTCAGCCCGGGCCGGGCCACCTGGCGGGCCAGCTCGTGGGCCTCGGCTGAGATCCGGGCCGCCTCCCGCATCCGCGCCAGCTCATCGGGCGATTTGCGCAGGCGCAGCTCGTGCAGCAGCGGACAGGGGGCCACCAGCCCCAGGGCGGCGCGGCCGCTGCGGGGAGCCCGATCCAGCTGGTTGCCCCAGGCCTTCAGCACCAGGGGCTCCACCGTCGGATGGCGGCCCACCCGGAAGGCGATGCCCTCGGCCCCCTCCAGGTAGCCCGGCAGCCGCTGCGCCAGCTCCTCGATCGGATGGGCCACGGCAGCGCCGAAACGCTCCACCGCTCCTTCGCAGCCCCAGCGGAAGCCGTTCCACACCTCGGCGCTCGCTTCCTTGGGCGCCACGAACAGCACGAAGGGGTTGTCGCTCTGGTGGGGCAGGAACAGGGCCACCGCCCCGGGCTCATCGAAACCGGTGAGGTACCAGAAATCGCTGTTCTGGCGGAAGGGGTGCTCCACGTCGGCGTGGTGGGTCACCAGGGGGGCGGCCGGAATCACCGCCGCCGCGCCACCGAGGCGATGCAGGAAGCGGTCCCGCCGGTCGGCGAACAGGGCCGGATCGGAGCAGGCGGCGGCGTGGGACACAGGGAGCGGGTGGAAAACGGGGTGCGGGTAAAGCCGGGGAGCGGCTGGAACCGGGGAGTGGTTGAAGCGGGGTGCCGGGGCGTCGTGGTGGAGGCCTGCCGGTCATCGTCAGGTAGCCGGGGTGGAGCCGGCCATGGGCGGGATCTGCAGAAGGCTCGCTGAGGAGCGGATGGCCGCTAGGCGGCCCGGGAATCCCGGCGGGGAGGACCTGGTGGCAACCCTATGGCCCCAACTGCTCAGGGCGTGACGAGGGTGGCGTTGCTCCTGGTCCGGTCCTGCCCTTGCCGGCGGCCACCCACACCCAACCTCACCCCGATCCACCCTGGTCCGTTCAGATCCGTTCAGATCCGCCCAAATCCGTTGACCGCCAGCCTCCTGCGCTGTCGCCCTGATCCGGGATTGCGCTCTCAACTCGGGATCCGGCCTCCACCACCGGCCTACCCCTGCCGCACCCAGCCATGCGCCGGTCCGGCCATCCCTACGGCACGGGGTGGGCACAACCGATTAAATACAGAGAACGCTAAAAACAGGGAACGCTTTGTTGTGCCCCGTGCCGATCGTTGAGCAGGCCGCCGCGCCGGCCGCCCGATGAACGACCTGCTCCTGCTGGCTCTGGTGGTGGCACTGATGCTGGTGGGCTCCTTTTTCTGCTCCGGTGTCGAGGCGGCCCTGCTGACCGTGAATCCGGTCAAGGTGCATGAGCTCGCCAGGCGCGAGCGGGCGGTGCCGGGTGCCCGCGAACTTGAGCACCTCCGCCTGCGGCTCGGCCGAACCCTGGCGGTGCTGGTGATCGCCAACAACATCTTCAATATTTTCGGCAGCATCATGGTGGGTGGTTTCGCTGCCTCGGTGTTCAGCCATCGCGGCATCAGTGGGCCTGCCCTGCCGCTGTTCTCGGTGGGACTCACGGTGTTGCTGATCCTGCTGGGCGAGATCCTGCCCAAGTCGATCGGCAGCCGTCTGGCCCTCCCCGTGGCCCTCACCTCCGCCCCGGCCGTGGGACTGGTGGTGTGGTTGATGGCGCCGGTGGTGCTTCTGCTCGAACGGGTGCTGCCCTCGATCACCGCCGAGAACGAGCTCAACACCGATGAGGAGGAGATCCGTCAGCTGGCCCGGCTCGGCTCCCAGAAGGGCCAGATCGAGGCCGATGAGGCGGCGATGATCGCCAAGGTGTTCCAGCTCAACGATCTCACCGCCCGTGACCTGATGGTGCCCCGGGTGGCGGCCCCCACCCTCGATGGGCTGCTGAGCCTTGAGGAGCAGCGACCGGTGCTGCTGCGGCAGGCCGCCCCTTGGTGGGTGGTGCTGGGCGAGGAGGTGGATGAGGTGCTTGGGGTCGCCAGCCGCGAGCGCTTGCTCAGCCTGCTGCTGGAGGGCCAGGGGCAGGCAAGGGTGGCTGATCTGGTCGATCCGGTGGAGTTCGTGCCGGAAATGATCCGAGCCGACCGCCTCCTCACCAGCTTCCGCCGCAACAGCTCCGGGGTGCGGGTGGTGGTGGATGAGTTCGGCGGTTTCGTGGGCGTGGTCGGCCCGGAGGCCGTGCTGGCCGTGCTGGCCGGCTGGCGTCGCCGTCCCCCCGGGGCGGCGGAGGTGAGCGCATGACCCAGACCCGCCCACCCCAGGCCGGCGCTGCCGCTGCCGGGCCCCCGGGCCCCCGGGCCCCCAGGAACTCTGCACCGCGGCAGGCTGCAAGCTCGGTTCCCCCCTCGGGTGCCCCTCCAACTCCGGAGCGCTGTCGCCTGTTGCTGCATCGCTGGCGCGCCGAGCTCGACCTCAGCCCGCGGGAGGCCAGCGTGCTGGCGCCGGAACTGCTGGGCCTTGACCGTCAGCTGGCTCGGCTGGAGCAGCGCATCCCGCGGCTGGCGGTGTTCGGCCGGGTCGGGGTGGGCAAGTCGAGCCTGCTCAATGCCCTGCTGGGGGAATCCAGCTTCGCCACCGATGTGGCCCACGGCTGCACCCGCCACCAACAGGCCCGCCCCTGGAATCGGCCTGTGGCCAGCCTGACTGGGGTGGATCTGGTCGATACGCCGGGCATCGATGAGATCGCCGCTGCCGCCCGAGCGCGGCTGGCGGCGCGGGTGGCACTGGGGGCCGATCTGGTGCTGCTGGTGATCGATGCCGACCTGGGCCGCGTCGAGGTGGAAGCCCTGGAGACCCTGCTGGCCAGCGGCAAGCCGCTGCTGCTGGTGCTCAACCGCAGCGACTGCTGGCCCGCCGAGGAGCTGCCGGCCCTGGTGGCCAGCATCCGCCGCCGCCTGCCCGCCGCCGCCGCCCATCTCGAGCCGATTGTGGTGGCGGCGGCGCCGCGGCAGCCGCGGTTGATGGCCGATGGCCGAGTGCGCAGCGAGTCCACGCCGGCGCGCATCGCCCCGCTGGAGCGGGCCCTGCTGGATCTGCTGGAGCAGCATGGCCCCCTGCTGCTGGCCCTCAATGCCCTACGGGCCGCAGACCGCTTCAGCCAGTCGCTGCACCGTGCCAGGCTCCAGCACGGCCGCCGCCAGGCCCAGGACCTGATCGGCCGCTTCGCCGTGGCCAAGGCCGCCGGGGTGGCGATGAATCCTCTTGTGCTGCTGGATCTGGCCGGCGGCATCGCCTGCGACAGCGCCCTGGTGCTGCAGCTCTGTCAGCTCTATGGATTGCCGATGGGCCGCCGCGGCGCCCGAGCGCTGCTGGCGCGCCTCTCCGGCCACAACGCCCTGCTGGGGGGCGCCCAGCTGGGTCTGCAGCTGCTGCTTGGTGGTCTGCGTCAGCTGCTGCTGCTGGCGGTGCCGATCAGCGGTGGGCTGAGCCTGGCGCCGGCGGCGCCGGTGGCCCTCGCCCAGGCGGCTCTGGCGGTGCACACCACCCGCCGCACCGGAAGGCTGGCGGCGGCGGAACTGCTGCGCTCCGCGGCTGCTTCTGGGAAGCCCGGCGCCCTGCTGCGGCGGCTGCTGGCCCAGGACCCGGAAACGCGCCGCTGGCTGGGGGCCTGGCAGTCGGCCGGGTCAGGCGGCGGCCCGATCGAGCCGCTCTTGCCCTGAACGCCGTGGCGATCGCCCTGTTCGGCACCAGCGCCGATCCCCCCACCGAAGGCCATCGCGTGCTGCTGCAGGGGCTGCTGAGCCTGTATCCCCGCGTGGCCACCTGGGCCAGCGACAACCCCCAGAAGCACCATGGCGCCCCCCTGCCCCTGCGTGCCGAGTTGCTGGGGGCCCTGGTGGCCGCCATCCACGACCCTCGCCTCAGCTTGGAACAGGAGCTCAGCAGCCCCTGGGCGATCGAGACCCTGGAGCGGGCGGCGCGGCGCTGGCCCGGCGAGCCGCTGGTGTTTGTGGTGGGTAGCGATCTAGTGGCCCAGATCCCCCGCTGGCGCGAGGCCTCCCGGCTGCTCGCCGGATGCCGGCTGGCGATCGCCCCCCGGGGCGGCTGGCCCCTGTGCGGCGAAGCGCTTGAGGCCTTGAGGCGGCTTGGTGCCGGCATCGAGGTGCTCGATCTGCAGGTGCCGGCCACCGCCAGCAGCCGGGTGCGGCGGCAGGCCGCCACCGCGCCCCGGACCAGCCCCGAGCACCCTGTCGTCTCCGGATCCCCTCAGCCTTCCGTGGCGCAGCCTGCCGGAGTTGATCCGCCTGCGGATGCAGCGGGCGCTGCTCCGGCAGCCCTCCCCGGCGATTCGCCGCCGTGGGGCCCGGAGCCGGGCGATCCCCTGCAGGAGGTGCCGCCGGCCCTGCGGCCGGTGCTGCTGGAGCACAATCTCTACGGTCTGCAAGGGCCGCTCCCCCCACCCGACCGTTCCTGATGCGCCTGGCCCTCGCCCAGCTCGATGCCCTGGTGGGGGATCTGGAGGGCAACGCTGAGCGGATCCTCAATGCCTGCTGCCGGGCCGCCGAGGCCGGTGCCCGGCTGGTGCTCACCCCGGAGCTCTCCCTTTGGGGCTATCCCCCCCGCGACCTGCTGCTGCGCCCCTCCTTGCTCGAGGCTCAGAGCCGGGCGCTGGAGGCCCTGGCGGCGGCGATGCCGGAGGGAACTGGCGTGCTGGTGGGCATGGCCGATCCGATCCCGGGTCCGGCGCGGCCGGCGCTTCATAACGCCGTGGCGCTTGTGGAGGCCGGCGGTTGGCGGGTGGTGGGCCGCAAGCGGCTGTTGCCCAGCTACGACGTGTTCGACGAGCGCCGCTATTTCCGCCCTGCCGAAGCGCCGTCGGTGCTGGAGCTTGAGGATCACGGCCGGACCTGGCGGTTGGGCCTCACCATCTGCGAGGACCTCTGGGTGGAGGAGGAGCTGCAGGGCCATCGCCTGGCGGGCGCCGATCCGATCGCCGATCTGCAGGCGCAGCGCCTGGATCTGTTGCTCAACCTCTCGGCTTCCCCCTTCGGCCAGGGCAAGGCCGCCCTGCGGCGACGCCTGGCGGCACGGGCCGCCACCCGGCTCGGGGTGCCGGTGGTCTATGTGAACCAGGTGGGCGGCAACGACGAGTTGGTGTTCGACGGCGCCGGCTTCGTGGTGGATGCGGCCGGCGCGATGGTGCTGCAGCAGGCCTGGTCGGCGGAGGATCTGAGCGTGTGGGATCCGGCCGCATGGCGGAGCTCCGCAGATCGTCCAATTGCGCCGGACTCCGGCGCCTCTTTGGCGCCGCAGGGCTACGGTGCCGCGCCGCAGTCCTTGCCGGCGCCCTCGACCCCATTAGCACCCTCAGAGTTTTCGATCTTTCGGGCTCCGCAGGCGTCCGCCACCGCCTCGGCACCGCATCCGTTCCCGGTTGAACAGGCCGCCGCTTCGTTGTGCCCGCAGGATTTCCCTCCCACCCCTCTGGCACCTCTGCCCCTCGCCGAACCGGAGGCGCCCGAGCAGCTGCTGCGTGCCCTGGTGCTCGGCGTGCGCGATTACGCCAGCAAGTGCGGCTTCCGCGGCGCCCTGCTCGGCCTGAGCGGCGGCATCGATTCGGCCCTGGTGGCGGTGATTGCCTGCGCCGCGCTGGGTGCTGAGCGGGTGCGGGCGCTGCGCATGCCGTCTCCCTGGAGCTCGGAGGGCTCCCTCACCGATGCGGCCGATCTGGCGGCGCGGCTGGGTCTGGCGCTGGGCACGGTGCCGATCGCGCCGCTGATGGAGGCGATGGAGGGCTCCCTCATCCCGGCGCTCGGCGGCCCGCCGGCCGGCCTCACCGCCGAGAACCTGCAGTCGCGGCTGCGGGGCACCCTGCTGATGGCGGTGGCCAACCAGGAGGGCCATCTGCTGCTCTCCACCGGCAACAAATCGGAGCTGGCGGTGGGCTACTGCACCCTCTACGGCGACATGAACGGCGGCCTGGCCGTGATCGGCGATCTCTACAAGACCACCGTGTTCCACCTCTGCGCCTGGATCGATGCACCGGAGTCCGCCGCCTGCCGCGCTGCCCTGGGCCTGCCGGCTTCAGGCGAGCTGATCGGCGCGGCGATCCGCGGCAAGCCCCCCAGCGCCGAGCTCCGCCCCGACCAGCGCGACAGCGATTCGCTGCCCGACTACGCCGTGCTCGATCCGATCCTCAAGGCGCTGGTGGAAGAGCTGGCCAGCCCGGAGCAGCTGGTGGCCGCCGGCGCCGACGCCGCCCTGGTGGCGCGGGTGGCCGCCCTGCTGCGGCGCGCCGAGTTCAAGCGCCGCCAGGCGCCGCCGGCCCTCAAGGTGAGCGGCCGTGCCTTTGGCAGCGGCTGGCGGTTTCCGATCGCGGCGGGGGGGTAGGGGGTGGGCTGGGAAGGTGCCACTGTTGAAAAAGGTGCACCAACCCCACGGCTCCAACCCCTCAGTTGCGGAACAGATCCAGGTGGACACGAAGGAAGCAGCTGAGGAGAAGCCGGACTAGTCAGCCCAACATTCCAGTCCGCGAGGGACCCGCCGCTGTTCTGCCGGCATTCCCCGCCACAGGTCACGGCCCCGGGCGGATCTAGGGTCGAGACACAGCCTTTGTCTTCGCCCATGGCACTCCCAGGCCTGGCGGCTCCTCTGGTCTCACCGATGGCGAGCATCGGTGTGCCCACCGAGATCAAGCGCGATGAGCAGCGGGTGGCCCTCACCCCCGATGGGGTGCGGGAGCTGGTGAGTCAGGGGATGGAGGTGCGGGTCGAGGCCGGCGCCGGCCATGGCGCCGGCATCCGCGATGACGACTACGCCGCCTCCGGTGCCCGGCTGGTAAGCCGGGAGGAGGCCTGGGCCGCCCATCTGGTGGTGAAGGTGAAGGAGCCGCAGCCGGAGGAATTCGGTTTCCTGCGGCCTGATCTGGTGCTGTTCACCTATCTCCACCTCGCCGCCTACCCCGAGGTGGGTCGCGCCCTGTTGGAGGCGGGCACCACCTCCATCGCCTACGAAACCGTTCAGCTTGAGGACGGCAGCCTGCCGCTGCTGGCGCCGATGAGCGAGATCGCTGGCCGGCTCGCGGCCCAGGTGGGGGCCCGCCTGCTGGAGAAGCCTCAGGGGGGAAGGGGGCTGCTGATGGGCGGCTGCACCGGTGTGCGGCCGGCGCGGGTGGTGGTGCTGGGGGCCGGCACCGTGGGCTGGAACGCGGCCCGGATCGCCTCGGCGATGGATGCGGAGGTGTTCCTGCTCGATCGCTCCCCTCACAAGCTGCGGGTGCTGGAGTCGGATCGCCGCGGACGCATGATCACCCTGGTGAGCAGCAGTGCCCTGATCGAACGGCTGGTGCCCGGTGCCGACTTGGTGATCGGCGCGGTGCTCCTGCCCGGCGGCCGAGCCCCCACCCTGGTGCATGAAAACTTGGTGCGGCGCATGAAGCCGGGTTCGGTGATCGTGGATGTGGCGATCGATCAGGGGGGCTGCATCGCCACCAGCCGCGAAACCACCCATACCGATCCGGTGGTGAGCATCCACGGAATCCAGCACTATGCCGTGGGCAACATGCCTGGAGCGGTGCCCTTCACCTCCACCGAGGCGCTGGTGAGCGTGACCCTGCCCTACATCCTGGTGATGGCCGGCCGGGGCTTGGCGGAGGCGGTCACCGACCGTCCCGAGCTGCTTTCGGGGCTCAACACGGTGAATGGTTCGGTGTGCCATCCCGGTGTGGCCCGTGCGCTGGATCTCACGCCCCGCCATCCGATGGCCTGCCTGCGCTGACGCGCCGACGACGCTGCTGGTTCAACACCAAGGCCACAACCACGGCAATCCCCACACGGACCGGGATGGCCACAACCACGGCCACATCACGGTCAAAACCACAACCACAACCACAACCACAACCACGGCCATAACCACAACCGCGGCATGACCTGGCCGATCGCTTGGCCTGCTCGGTGAGCACCTGGAAGCGGCAGAGGCTGCACGCGGCCCCACAGAGGCGCATCGAGGCCCCACAGAGGCTCCGGAGCCGGGATGCGCTCCGGGATCCATGCGGGCGCTGCCGTGGCCGACCCGATGCGTGCGCCGGGCTCCTTCGCCAGCATGGGCCCAGCACCGGCTGCGGCCGGGTTCCCTTTCCGTCCCTCGGCTTTCGCGATGTCCAGCCCCGCCAGCGGTTCTGCCCCCGACGGTTACAGCCTGCTCCGCGCCTTTCTCCAGCCCCAGGCCGGCAGCAGCCGGAGCACCGGAGGCTCCGCGGCCGACGGCTCTGTCCTGCAGCGCCGGCTTCCCACCGGCGGCACCCTGCCCTGGCTGGAGCGCCGCTGGGGTGAGCGAGGCCCGGCGGTGGCGCTGCTGAGCGCCCTGCGCAGCCTCGGGCAGGTGATCTTCATCAACAACCCTGTGAGCGGCCTGCTGCTGCTGCTGGCCCTGCTGCTCCAGTCGCCCTGGATGGCCCTCTTTGCCGTGGTGGGCACGGTGACGGCCAATCTCACCGCCCGCGCCATCGCCGCCGAGCCCACGGCCTGGAGCAACGGCATCTATGGCTTCAACGGGGCCCTGCTGGGGGCGGCCGTGGCGGCCTTCGCCCATTTCGGCGCCGACACCGGTCTGCTGGCCTGGCTGGTGGTGGTGGTGGCCGGCGCCATCGTGACCACCTTGCTGCTGCATGGCCTGGGCCGCTGGGTCTTTCGGGTGGTAGGCCTGCCGCCGCTCACCCTGCCCTTCTGCCTGGTGACCTGGCTGCTGCTGGATCTGGTGGCCTCCCTGAACCATCCCGCCCTCCAGCTGGCCGAACATCCGGCCCTGCAGAACGGCACCGGCGTGCTGGAGGGCCTGCTGTTGGCCATCCCCCATGGCTTCGGCCAGGTGCTGTTTTGCCCCGGTCTGCTGTCGGGGGTGCTGGTGCTGCTGGCCACGGCGGCGGCCAGCCCGCTGGCGGCCATGGTCGGGGTGCTGGGGGGCGCCGTGGCCGCGATCACCGGCCTGCTGATCGGGGCCAGCCCCGAGGCGGTGGGTGTGGGGCTGTGGAGCTATAACGGCCTGCTTACCGCCATGGCGATCGGCGGCACCTTTTACGCCCCCACCCGCATCAGCGTGGCGGTCGGTCTGCTGGGCGCGGCGGCCGCCAGCCTGCTCACCCCCGGGCTCTCCAGCCTGCTGGCGAAAGCCCTTGCGCCTGGTTTCCCGCTGCTGCAGCTTCCCTTCATCGTGTCCACCCTGGCGATGATACTGGTGATCCGCTGGTCGCTGCGTTCGCTGTTGCCGGTGGCGCTGCACGCGATCTACACCCCCGAGGAGCATCGCCGCCGCTACGAGGTGAGCCGATCCCTGCTCGGCGACTTCCGCCACCGCCTGCGCGCTGTGGTGGATGGGCGCCACCATTTCGTTCCGTCGACCATGGCCAGCGCGTCGTCGGACGCCCTGGAGCGGGAGGCCACCAGCGAGCTGCGGCGGCTGTACCGCCAGCTCGATCGCAACGGTAACGGTCGGCTTAGCGTGGCCGAGCTGGCCACCGGGCTGATGCAGCGGCGCCGCGGCGGCCAGGCCGATCTCGTGAACCGCAGCCTGTTCCAGCGATTGCGCCAGTTGCTGGCGGCCATGGATGTCGATGGCGACGGCGCCGTGGATGAGGACGAATTCACGGCCCTGATGCTGCGGCTGCGGCGCCTCAGTGAGGGCGAGGAGCGGCTGATGCGGTATCTGATGCCAGTGGATGTGAACGGCGATGACCAGCTGGATCCCGCTGAGCTGCGGCGTCTGTTCGGCAGCGTCGGCCAGCCGCCCCTCACCCCCCAGGAGGAACGCCATTTGTTCGGTCCGGTCGATGGCCGGCTGAGCTGGTCAGCCTTCCTGGATCGGCTGCTGCTGGTCTGAGCCGGCCGCGGCCGCGCGCTGGGCCTGGTTCCAGGTGGGCCCGCCCCAGACCGTGCCGATCGCGGCCGCCAGGCCGCTGGCCAGCAGCAACCAGGGAAACATCCGGGCGTTGTTCTGCAGGATGAACACGAACACCGCGCAGAACAGGGGCGTTCGGCAGGCGGCGCTGAACACCGCGGTGGCGCCCACAGCTATCAGCATCGCCTGCTGATCAGCGGGCAGCCGGTGCACCAGGGCGGAGCTGAACACTGCGCCGAGGGTCATGCAGTCGTGCATCAGGCCGCCGGGGGCGCCGGCGGCCAGGGCCAGCACCGGGCTGATCAGCCGCGGCAGGAAGGCCCAGCGGGGGCTGGTGCTCTGGCCGGCCAGGGCGGGACCCAACGCCAGGGAGCCATCGTTGAGGCTCTGCCCGCCGCTCAGCTGGGCCAGCAGGGCCAGCAGCAGGGCCAGAGCGAGGGCGGTGGGTAGGAAATGCTGCCGCAGCAGGCCCTGCAGAAGCGGGGTGAGGGCCAGGAGCAGCCGCAGGAAGATCACTCCCAGCACGGCCGCCGCCAGGGTGAGCAGCAGGGCCCATGGCAGCAGGATCAGGGGCGGTGCCCCTTCCAGCACCCCCTGCACCCGCGCCGGCAGCCCCAGATCGCTAGTCACCAGGGTGCCCACGCCCCCCAGCAGCAGGGTGGGCAGCACGAGGGGAAGGCCCCGTTCGGCGCTCAGTTCCTCCAGGGCGTAGGTCACCCCCAGCAGGGGCGAGCGGAACGCCGCCGCCAGGCCCGCCCCGGCCCCCACCGCTGCCGCCAGAGGGAGCGGCAGGGCCTGCAGCACCATCAGCCGGCGCCGCAGCGCCAGCAGGGTCGAGGCGCCGAAGGAGGCGACCGGTGATTCGATGCCCACCGCCAGCCCGGCCAGATGGGAGACGGCCAGCAACACCAGCCGGGCCAGCTGGGCCGGCCACCTCAGGCCGATCAGGGCCTGATTCCGCGCGGCGGTGGAGAGGGGCTGCTGCTGCAGGTTTTCCACGCCGGTGAGGCCGCCGCCCCGGCCCGCCGCCAGGGGACCCCAGGCGAGGGCGAGGGCCGTGATGGTGGCGCAGGCCACCCCCAGGGGCAGCAACGGATCGAACAGGCCCGGAACGCCGGCCTGCCACTGGCGCTGAAGCACGAAACCCAGAGCGGACAGCCCCTGCACCGGCAGGATCACCAGGCCAAGAGCCAGGCCGCAGGGCAGCAGGGTGAGCAGCAGCCGCGGGCTCAGGGGAATGCCGCCATCCGCTGCTGTCATAGGCACCAGCCAGCGGGGCCAGGTTCGGGCCGGTGCGGCATCGGCGTGGCGGCCCCGGGCGGCGGCCCCGGGCCTCGGAGCACGACAGAGGCTGAAGCGCATCCTCGGGGGGAGGGCGATGGGCTGGCCTGATTCTTGCCAGCCATCCCGCCGCCGCACACCATCGCCGCATCGGATCCGGGGATTCGCTCCGGCTCAGCTCCTGAGGGCTGGAACGTCAGCCTCCCGGGCCCGGTCGTATCCGCGCCGCTCGGCCTGCAGGGCCAGTTCATCGGTGTCGGAGTGCTCCAGAGGCAGGTCGAACCAGAAGGTGGTGCCCACGCCGCTTTCGCTGGCCATGCGCACCTGGGTGCCGTGCTTCTCGAGGATGCCGCGCACGATCGAGAGGCCTAGGCCCGTGCCGGCTTCGGTGTGCACGGCGTTCTCCACCCGGTAGAAGCGCTCGAAGATCCGTTCTTGGTCGGCGGCGGCGATGCCGCAGCCGCTGTCGGCGATCTCGATGCGTAGGCGGGGCAGGGGCGAGGTGAGGGCGCAGTTGGGGTTGTTGCCAGGGCCGCTGTCCGGATCGATCACGCACTGGTCGGGCCAGGGGTAGGCCCGCAACTTCAGGGCACCGCCGGGCGGGGTGAACTTCAGGGCGTTGCCCACCAGGTTGTCGAACACCTGCAGCAGCAGGTCCCAGTTGCCCAGCACACGCGGCAGCTGGTCGTCGGCTTCGAAGCCGAGCTCCACGCCCTTCTCACCGGCGTTAAGGCGATAGGTGCGCAGGGTCTGCTCGATCGCCGTGCCCACCTCCAGGGGCTCCAGCTCCCAGACCCGGTCGGATTCGAGGCGGGAGAGATCGAGCACGTCGTTCACCAGGCGCGTCAACCGGTCGGTTTCGGCGTTGGCGATCCCCAGGAACTCCTGCTTCTGCTCCTCGTTGAGCTGGTCGTTGTAGTCGTGCAGGGTCTCGACGTAGCTCTTGATGTTGAACAGCGGCGTGCGCAGCTCGTGGGACACGTTGCTGATGAAGCGGCTCTGGGCCGCGTTGAGCTCCACCTCCCGCGTCAGGTCCTGGATCGTCATGGCGATGCCTTTGAGCACTTCGCCGCTGGCATCCCGCACCGACTGCAGCACGATCCGCAGGGTGCGCGGCGGTTCCCCGAAGCTGCAGCGCACATCGGTGCTCTCGCGCTCGCTGCTGATCAGGTTCTGCAGGGCACCGGCCAGTTCCATCGCCAGCCGGTCGGGTAGCTCGTCGATCACCTCCTTGCCCTCGAGGTTGCGGGCCTCCCAGCGGAACAGCCGGCGCGCCGTGGGGTTGACCAGCACGATCCGCCCTTCAGCATCGAGCAGTACCGCCCCGTCGGCCATGGTGGCGATCAGCGACTGCTGCTTCACCTGCTCGGCCCGCAGCTCCTCGATGTTGGCCGCTTTGTACACCTCCAGCTGGGAGGCCATGGTGTTGAAGCCCTCCAGCAGCTCCCCCAGTTCGCCGCCCACCGGCAGGGCGATGCGCGTCTCGAAATTGCCGCCGGCGATCGAGCGCACCCCCCGCAGCAGTTCCTTCACCGGCCGGATGATCGTGAGGGCGTTGAACACCGAGCCCAGGATCACCAGCACCCAGATCGAGATGAACACCGCCACAGTGACCTCGCGGGTGAGGGCGGAACTCACGAGCAGGGTTTCGTTCGGGTTGATGCCCAACGCCACCACACCCAGGTAGCGCTCGCCGCTCACCATCGGCACGAACACATCGGTCACCTGACCATCGGGGGTGAGGTGCTGGCGGATCAGCGGGTTGTCCGGCCGGCGTTGCAGATCGGGCGGCAGCTCCAGGCGCCTGCTCAGCAGCTGTTCCCCGGCCGCTGGCGTGCCTTCACCGCCGTTGCCCATCGGGATGCCGAGATAGATCACCCCATCGGCATCGGCGAACACGATGTAGCGGAGGCTGCGGCTCGACTGCCAGAAGCGTTCGGCCACTGTGGCCAGTTCCCGGTCGTTGCCCTGAGCCACCAGGGGCGTCACGTTGGCGGAGAGCAGCAGGCCGAGGTCGCGGGCATAGCGGGTGTCGCTCATGCGGGCGTCCTGCTGGATGCTGTTGAGCGCGAAGAAGGTGATGCCCGTCATCAGCAGGCTCACCACCAGGGTGGCCACCGCCAGCAACTTGGTCTGCAGGCTGAATTCAGCCCACCAGCGGGAGAGGGCCTTGAGCCAGGCCGGTTGGCTGGGCGTCGCGGCGGTGGGGGCGGCGGGGGGCCAGCGCAGCGGCTCCTCGAGGGTCGCGGCGGCATCGGCGCCGGCACCGTCGGCGGCAGCGGCGAGGGCTGCGGAGGTGGGGGGTGGTGGAGCCATCAGGTGGAGGGGAGGCTGGGGCGGCGGCGCACCTGATGGCCGATGTCGCGCCGGTAGGTGATGCCTTCGAAGCTCACACGCTCCAGCCCGCCATAGGCCCGCGCGAAGGCGGTGTCGAAGTCATCGGCCTGGGCCACCACCGCCAGCACCCGGCCCCCCGCGGTCACACAGCGGCCATCGGACTCCAGCCGGCTGCCGGCATGGAAGAGCTGCAGGGTGTCGCTGGGATCCAGTCCACCTTCAATGGTGTCGCCCCGGCGCACCTCTCCCGGATAACCGGCGGCCGCGGCGATCACGCAGGCGCTGCAGCCGGGCGCGATCGTCAGGGCCGGGGCCGCCGCCAGATCGCCGCGGGCACAGGCCAGCAGCACCGCCGCCAGCTCCGGGCCGAGCAGGGGCATCAGGGTTTCGCATTCGGGATCGCCGAAGCGGCAGTTGAATTCGATCACCTGGGGGCCGCTGGCGGTGAGCATTAGCCCGGCGTAGATCACGCCGCGGTAGTCGATGCCACGCCCGCGCAGGGCCGAAAGGGTTGGCTCCAGCACCGTGCGCCGCACCGCCTCCAGTGCCGCCGCATCCAGCAGGGGGGCTGGGGCATAGGCCCCCATGCCGCCGGTGTTGGGTCCGGTGTCGCCTTCACCGATCCGCTTGTGGTCCTGGGCGGGGGGCAGCAGCACCATCGCCTGGCCATCGGTGAGGGCGAACACCGAAACCTCCGGTCCGCTGAGCATCTCTTCCAGCACTAGCGAGGCCCCAGCTGCTCCGAACCGCCCATCGAACACCTCCTCGATCGCGGCGCGCGTTTCCTCCACCGTCGCAGCCACGGTGACCCCCTTGCCGGCGGCCAGTCCATCGGCCTTGACCACCAGCGGGCGGTTGAGCCGCTCGAGTTGTGCAAGGGCCTCCTCGCGGCTGGCGGCGCTCCAGTAGCCGGCGGTGGGGATGCACGCTTCCACCATCAGGGCCTTCGCCCACTGTTTGCTGGCCTCCAGTTGGGCCCCGTCGGCACCGGGGCCGAACACCGCCAGACCTTCGCGGCGCAGCCGATCCGCCAGGCCCGCTGCCAGCGGCGCCTCCGGACCGACCACCACCAGATCGATGCCGCGCTCGCGGCAGGCGGCCACCAGGCCATCGCCATCCTGCTCGGCGATCGGCAGGCTGCGGCAGCCCGGCAGGGCATCGCTGCCACCGTTGCCCGGCGCGATCCACACCTCCTGAATCCCCGCACAGCGGGCCAGGGCCCAGCCGAGGGCGTTCTCTCGGCCGCCGCCGCCAACCACCAGGATCCGGGCCGGGCCGGCCGCGGTTGCTGTCGGGGGGGGCGCGGCGCTGGTGGCGGGATCGGAAGAGGCCATGGGGGCTTGGGGGAAGGCCACCGGGGCCGATCCGGTGGGGAGCTGGAGGCCAATCCTGCCAAGCGGACCCTCCGGACCGCGCCTTTGGAGGGTGGCGGCTGGCCCCCTTAGGTTGGAAGGGGTGCTGCGGCCCCCAGGCGGATCGGGCCCGGGGCCACCGGGTGAGGCCTTTCCTGGCCTGCTCTGGCATCCACTGCCGCCTCGGCAGTGGGAGCTCTGATCGGGGTTCCCAGCCCCCTGCCTGCCCACTGATCCTCGTCGCGCTGAGTCTCCTGAGCCTGTGATGCCGCATCGGCCCGCGCCCCGCTCCGGCGGTCCCCGTTCCCGTCCCCCCGCCGGATCAAGCTTCGGGAGCCGCTTTCAGCGGCTCCTGGCCTTGGGGGTGCTCGCTTCTCTGCTGCCAACCAGCCTGGCGTCGCTCGCCCCCGCTGCGGCGGGCGTCCCGCCGGGCCCGGTCCTGTCCCCCGGGGCGCCGAGGGGCGCCGGAGAGCTGCCGGCCACGGGCGCGACCGGCCAGCTCCCATCGCCAGCGCCGGTTCCATCGCCAGCCCCATCGCCAGCCCCACCGCCGGCTTCATCCCCCCGGTCGACTTCGCCTGAGCCACCTGCCGCCGGACCCCGGCCCTACAGCAGCGCGGAGTTTCAGAAGCTGCTCCACCATGGCAGCCTCGAGCAGCTGGAAGAGGCCTGCCAGCGGGTCTACGCCACCGACCAGCTCGATCGGCTGCGTCAGATCCGGGAGCGGCTGCTGCTGATCCTGCCGGCCCCCCAGCCCCTGCCGGTGGTGCTGGCCAATGCCGAGGTGCTGATCAGCTGCCGTCAGCCCCAGGCTGCCCTCACGGTGCTGGACCGCATTAGTCCGGCCGCCGGGGCCGAGCGGCTGCAGTGGCTGTTGCTCGAATGGCGCGCGGCCCATGCGGCCATGGACCATCGCCGTGCCGCCCTGGCGCTTGAACGGCTCAGCGCGGCGCGGCCGGCCCGGCTCGAGGCCTTGGCCCTGCCGGTGCTGCGGCGGGAGGATGGCAGCGTGGTGAGCCGGCCGGCCCTCGATCTGCTGGCCGATCACCTGCTGGCCCGGGGCTTTCCCCGCGCTGCCGCGGAGTTGCTGATCGCGTCCCAGGAACCGGGCGCGCTTGGCGCCCAGCGGCGGCTGCAGGCGGTGGGGCTGCTGCAGGATCTGCCTGTGGAGGAGCGGGAGGCTTTGCTGGAAACCGCCCTCGACCAGGCCGCGGCGGTGGGGGCCTGGGGCCTGGTGGCGGAGCTGCTCGATGCTCAGGCCGCCCTGCCGTCGGATCGGGCCCGGCAGCGGCGGCTGCGGCTCAGCCCCCGCATCGACGATGCCTATGGCGAGTGGCTCATCCTGCGCCAGGATCCCGATGCCGCCGCCCGCAGCGCTGAGCTCGAGGGTCGGTTGCGCTCCCCTCGGGCCAAGGGGGGGCACAGCGAGGATCCGGCGCCGGCCAGCCCGGCCGTTCCAGCGGTCATGCCGACACCTTCTTCCACTCCTGCTCCGCCATCCCCCGCCTCGCAGCCATCCACCCCCCGGTCCCTCGCCCCCCAGCCATGACAGCTTTCACCCTGGGTTCCCTGCTCTATGAGGGCAAGGCCAAGCGCGTGTACGCCACTGAGACGCCGGACCTGGTGGCAGTGGAATTCAAGGATGACGCCACTGCCTTCAATGCCGAGAAGAAGGCGAGCCTTGCCGGCAAGGGCGAACGGAACTGCCGCATCTCCGCCCTGGTGTTCGAGTGGTTGGAGAAGCGCGGCGTGCCCACCCATTACCTCGGGGTGGAGGGTGATCGCTGGATGCTGGTGCGCCCCGTAAGCGTGGTGCCGATCGAGGTGGTGGTGCGCAACGTGGCGGCCGGATCGCTCTGCCGCCAGCTGCCGATCGCCGCCGGCACACCCCTCGATCCGCCCCTGCTAGACCTTTATTACAAAGACGACGCTCTGGGCGATCCCCTGCTCACCGAGGCCCGGCTGGAGCGCCTGCAGCTGGTGAGTGTCGACCAGCTGCAGGCAATCACGGAGCTGGCCATGGCGGTGAACCGGGGCCTGCGGGAGCTGTTCGGCTCGGTGGATCTCGAACTGGTCGATTTCAAGATCGAGCTGGGCTTCGCCGCCGATGGTCGCCTGCTGCTGGCCGATGAGATCAGTCCGGACACCTGTCGGCTCTGGGACCGGCGCAGCAGCGATGCGAAGGACCGGATTCTTGACAAGGATCGGTTCCGCCAGGATCTCGGGGGCGTTGTCGAGGCCTACGGGGAGGTCCTCAAACGGGTCCAAGGGGTGTGTGACGAACCCCGGGTCTACCGGTAAGGTCAGCCCGACTTGCGGCTCTGCCGCATCAGCTTCTCTTCCTCCATGGCCGGCGCCAGCCCACGCAGGATCTTTGCCCTCTCCCCGGCCGGCTCCCTGCTCACCTGCGCCCTCGTCCCCCTGGCGACCTTTGCGGTGCTCGGGGCCGGTTCCTCCCGGGCTGCCGAGGCAGCGGCTCTGGCCGCGGTTCCCGCCTCCGCCAGCTCCGCAGGCACCCTTCCGCCTGCGCTGGCGGGCACCACCGCCCCCCCGGGGTCCACCGCTGCCCCTACGTCAAGCCCGCCGTCCGCCAGTCCCGCTGCGGCCCAGGCTCTCCCCGCCGGCAAGACGCTGGCCGCGCCCGCCACCGTTTCGCCTACAGCCAAACCACCCTCGGCTTCGCCCGCCGCGGTCGCGCCGGCCATCCCGAAGGACTCAGCCAATCCGTCTGTTCCAGCCAGCCCGGCCGTTCCAACCATCGCTCCCCCCGGCAAGAGCGCGCCTCCCGCCAAGGTCGCAACCCCCGCCAAAACCGCTGCGCCGGCCCCAAGCGGCCCATCCATCCCCTCCGCCACTCCGTTGCCCTCCGGCGCGCCACTGCCAGGGAGTTCCGGGGCTCCGGGGCCCCGGAACTCCCTTCCCACCCAACCCGAGTCCCCTGCCACTCCCTCCACCCCAGCCCCGGACGCCGCTCCGTCGGGCAACCCCTTCGCGCCCCGCTCCGAGATGCCGTCCGCTCCGGCGGCCGGTGAGCCCGCCCCAGCGGATGGAGCCGCCACCAACGAGCCCAGGGTGATGCTCAGTGAGGTGGTGGTCGAGGGGCTGGCCGGCCATCCCGAGCAACTGAAGCTCGAGCAGGCCGTCTACGGCGCCATGACCGTGACCCCCGGCAGCCAGGTGAGCCGCAGCCAGCTCCGCAAGGATCTGGCGGCCATCTACAGCACGGGCTGGTTCTCCGATGTGCGGATGCAGCCCAAGGACGGCCCGCTCGGGGTGCGTCTGGTGGTGATCGTGGTGCCCTACCCGGTGCTCACCAAGGTGACCCTGGAGCCGCCCGACGCCAAGCTGCCAGCCAGCGTGGTCGATGAGACCTTCGCCGCCGATTACGGCCGCACCCTTAACCTCGCCCTCCTGCAGACCCGCATGCAGGACCTGCAGCGCTGGTACGCCGACAAGGGCTATTCCCTCGCTCGCGTCACCGGTCCTGGCCGGATCGGCCCGGATGGTTCCGTCCAGCTGATGGTGCGGCAGGGCACCGTGGCCGGCGTGGAGGTTCAGTTCCTCGACAAGGAGGGCAACACCACCGACGACAAGGGTCGGCCAATCCGTGGCAAGACCAAGACCTGGGTGGTGACCCGCGAGATCTCGATGAAGCCCGGCGAGGTGTTCAACCGCCGCAATCTCGAGGACGACATCAAGCGGCTGTATGGCACCGGCCTGTTCAGCGATGTGAAGGTCACCCTGCGGCCTGCTCCAGAGGATCCCGGTCGCATCACGATCGTGCTGGGGGTGGTGGAGCAGTCCACCGGCTCCCTCTCCGGCGGTCTGGGCTATAGCCAGAGCCAGGGTGTGTTCGGCCAGATCCAGGTGCAGGACAGCAACCTGTTCGGTCGGGCCTGGGATGTGGCCACCAGCTTTACCTACGGCCAGTTCGGCGGCCTGTTCGACATCACCTTCACCGATCCTTGGATCAAAGGTGACCCCTTCCGCACGGCGTTCCGGGCCAAGGCTTTCATCAGCCGCGATGTGCCGCAGGTGTTCCAGAGCCAGGATAACGGCAATATTTACACTGCATCGGAGTTTTATCAGGCTCCTGGCACTAATGTTGCCTACAATATTAACAGCAATAACAATCCTCTCGGCAAAACTTTTGGTTCGGTTCAGGAGGCCGAATCCCAGGATGCCGGAACTAGCTGGTTCAACTACAACGGCAACTCCGTTGTGGTGCAGAGGATCGGCGGGAACTTCCAGTTCATCCGTCCCCTCAATGGCGGCAACCCCTTCAAGCGGGCCCCTTGGAGCCTGGTGGCGGGTCTGAATGCCCAGCAAGTCACCCCGATGAACGTGGGTGGCGATTCGATGCCCTACGGGGTGGTGAACAGCGATTTCAATTCCAGCGGCAGCCAGGTTCCGATCAATTCGATCGTCTGCGTTGCCTATAACTGCGCCAGCCATAACCAACTGGTCGGCTTGCGGCTCGCCACCACCTTCAACACCCTCGACGACCCCCGCAACCCCACCCGCGGCGATTTCCTCAGCCTCGGCACCGAGCAGTTCATCTCAGTGGGCCCCGATTCACCCACCTTCAACCGCCTGCGCGGCAGCTACACCCATTACATCCCGGTGAACTGGCTGAAGTTCTACAAGGGCTGCCGGCCGGGGGCCAAGGCGGGCCAGTGCAAGCAGGCCCTCGCTTTCCAGGTGTCGGCCGGCACCGTGCTCGGCGATCTTCCGCCTTATGAAGCCTTCTGCGTGGGCGGTGGCAACTCGGTGCGGGGCTATTACGACTGCGATCTGGGCGTGGGCAAGAGCTTCGGCGAGGCCACGCTCGAATACCGCTTCCCCCTGTTCAGCATCGTGAGCGGCGAGCTATTCATTGATGGCGGCACCACCTTCGGCAGCCAGAGCGATGTGCCCGGCAACCTCGGAGCCCTGCTGGGCAAGCCGGGCGAAGGCTTCTCCGTGGGCACCGGTGTGATCGTGACCACCCCGGTCGGCCCGCTGCGGCTTGAGGTGGCCAGCCAGGACTTCACCAGCAACTGGCGCTTCAACCTCGGCGTGGGCTGGAAGTTCTAGTGACCCTCTGGCCCCTTGATTACGCCAGGGCCTGGACCCTGGCGGGTTCCGTGGAGCGCTCCGGTGTGGGGCTCCACAGTGGAGCCTCCTGCCGGGTGCGGCTGGCGCCTTCGGCCTTGCCCGGCTACAGGGTCGGCTGGCTGGATGACCCCGCCCGCCCGCTAGTGCGGCTGGAGCCCTCCCAGGTGGCCGACACCCGGCTGTGCACGGCGCTCCAGCTCGGCGGACGCCGCCTGGCGACGGTGGAGCACCTGCTGGCGGCCCTGGCAGGCACGGGCGTCAGCCAGGCCGAGATCTGGGTGGATGCCGGCGAGATCCCCCTGCTGGATGGCTCTGCCCTGCCCTGGGTGGAGGCGATCGCCGAGGCCGGTCTGGTGGAGGTGGGGGAGCGCGAGGTTCCCCCCCTGCCCCCCGAGCCCCTCACGCTCCGCCAGGGCCTCGGCTTCGTGACGGCCTTCCCGGCCGAAGAGCTTCGGCTCGCGGCCGCCGTGGAGTTTCCCCAGGCTGCCATCGGCCGCCAGCTCTATTCGATCGATCTCACCCCGGAACGTTTCGTCGCTGAGATCGCCCCGGCCCGCACCTTCGGGTTCCGGGACCAGGTGGAGCAGCTGCGGGCGGCCGGGCTGATCCAGGGCGGCGCCCTGGATAACGCCCTGGTGTGTGATGGCGACCGCTGGCTCAACCCGCCGCTGCGCTTTGCAGAGGAACCGGTGCGCCATAAGCTCCTTGATCTGTTGGGTGATCTCGCCCTGGTGGGCCTTCCCCGGGCCCAGGTCTTCGCCTACCGCGGCTCCCATGGCCTCCACACCGGCCTGGCTGCCGCGATCGCTGCCGCCACCCCCTCGCCGCATCCCGCCCTCTGTTGAGCGCCTGACCCCTTGACCCTCACCCCCGCCATCCCCGCCCCCGCCACCAGCCCCCACGATCCAGGCGCCGCCGCTCCTGCCGCGTCCGACCAGGCGGAGCTGGCCCCCTCCCAGCCGGTGGCGTCAGGCTCCGGACCGGACCGGGTGGTGCTGGCCTGTGAGCAGATCCAGGGCCTGCTGCCCCACCGCTACCCCTTCGCTCTGGTGGACCGGGTGATCGCCCACGAACCAGGTCGGATGGCCGTAGCGATCAAGAACGTGACCATCAACGAACCCCAGTTCCAAGGCCATTTCCCCGGCCGGCCCCTGATGCCCGGCGTGTTGATCGTGGAGGCGATGGCCCAGGTGGGCGGTCTGATCGTGACCCAGATGCCCGATCTGCCCAAGGGCCTGTTCGTGTTCGCAGGCATCGATGGGGTGCGCTTCCGCCGCCCCGTGGTGCCCGGCGACCAGCTCCGCATCACCTGTGAACTGCTCAGCCTCAAGCGCAAGCGGTTCGGCAAGGTCAAGGCCGAGGCCACCGTGGATGGCGAGCTGGTCTGTTCCGGCGAGCTGATGTTCTCCCTGGTCGACTGAAGCCATGACGAGCGCAGCCCTGGCGACATCGGTGCATCCCACGGCGGTCGTCGACCCCGCCGCTCAGCTGGGCATGGGGGTGGTGGTCGGCCCCTATGCCGTGATCGGTCCCGAGGTGCAGATCGGCGACGAAAGCCGCATCGGGCCCCATGTGGTGATCGATGGCCGGGTCCGGATGGGGAAAGGGAACCGCATCTTCCCTGGGGCCTGCATCGGCCTGGAACCCCAGGATCTCAAGTACGACGGCGCCCCCACCGAGGTGGTGATGGGCGATGACAACACCATCCGCGAGTGCGTCACGATCAACCGCGCCACCCATGAGGGCGAGCGCACCGAGCTGGGCAGCGGCAACCTGCTGATGGCCTACAGCCACCTAGGCCACAACTGCCATCTGGGCGATCGCATCGTGATCGCCAACGGCGTGGCGGTGGCCGGCCACGTGGTGATCGGCGATCGGGCTGTGATCGGCGGCGTGCTGGGCATCCACCAGTTCGTGCACATCGGCAGCCTGGCGATGGTGGGCGGCATGAGCCGCATCGACCGCGACGTGCCCCCCTTCACCCTGGTGGAGGGCCATCCGGGTCGGGTGCGGGGCCTGAACCGGATCGGCCTGCGCCGCAGCGGCCTGGCCGAGCGGGAGGGGGGCGCCGAACTGCGCCAGCTCCAGGAGGTGTGGACCCTGCTGTACCGGAGCGGCAAGGTGCTGGCCGAGGCGCTCGCCGAAGCCCGTCGTCAGCCGCTGCTTCCCGCCGCAGCCGAGCTGTGCGGTTTTCTGGAGGCTTCCGTCGGCCCGGGCCGGCGCGGTCCTCTGCCGCCGCCGCGCTGATGGTGCGCCTGCTGGTGAGCACCGGTGAGGTTTCCGGTGATCTGCAGGGCAGCTTGCTGATCACGGCTCTGCGGCAGGAGGCCCTCCGCCGCGCCCTTCCCCTGGAGGTGGTTGCCCTCGGCGGGCGCCGCATGCAGGCCGCCGGTGCCGAGCTGCTGGCCGACACCGCCGGGCTGGGGGCGATCGGGCTGTGGGAGGCGATTCCCCTGGTGCTGCCCACTCTGAAGCTGCAGAGCCGCCTGCGCCGCTGGCTCCACGACCATCCCCCCGATGGCGTGGTGCTGATCGACTACATGGGGGCCAACGTGAACCTGGGGCTGCGGCTGAAGCGCCGTTACCCGCGGGTGCCGATCTCCTATTACATCGCCCCCCAGGAGTGGGCCTGGCGCATGGGGGATGGCGGTACCACCCGCCTGATCGGCTTCACCGACCGCATCCTGGCGATCTTTCCCGAGGAGGCCCGCTTCTATGCCTCCCGCGGCGCCACGGTCACCTGGGTGGGCCATCCCCTGATCGACACCGTGGCCAGCCTTCCCGATCGCCAGGAGGCAAGGCAACGGCTGCGGCTCTCCGCCACGGCCCCGGTGCTGCTGCTGCTGCCGGCTTCCCGCCCCCAGGAACTGCGCTACTTGCTGCCGGCGATGGTGGCCGGAGCCGCCGAACTGCAGCGCCGCCATCCCGACCTTGAGGTGCTGGTGCCGGCGGGCCTTGAGGGCTTCGAGCCCGCCCTGGAGGCGGCGGTGGGTCAGGCTGGCCTGCGGGCCCGAGTGATCCCCGCCGGCCAAGCCGATGGTCATAAGCCCGATCTCTGTGCCGCCGCTGACGTGGCGGTCACCAAGTCCGGCACCGCCAACCTGGAGCTGTCCCTGCGCGGCGTGCCTCAGGTCACCGGGTATCGGGTGAGCCGCGCCACGGCGCTGGTGGCGCGCCATCTGCTCCGTTTCAATGTGCCCCACATCTCACCGGTGAATCTGGTGCTGGGCGAACGCCTGGTGCCGGAGTTGCTGCAGGAGGACTTCAACGCCGAGGGGATCGTGGCCGCGGTGGAGCCCCTGCTGGTGGCGTCCAGCCAGGAGCGCCGGACGATGCTGGAGGGCTATGGGAGGTTGCGCCTGGCCCTGGGGGAACCCGGCGTCACCCAGCGCGCCGCTTCCGCCATCCTGGATCAGGTTCAGCAGGTCGCCGCACCATGCCCGTGAGCAGCAACTCCGCCGTTGAGGCCCCATCCGGGTCCCTGTCCCAGCCGGGAGCGGTCGTTGGCTCCGTCACCCACCCAGGGTGGCAGGCATCCTTGCCGATGGATTCTTCCTGTTCCGCCATGCGCGTCCCCGCCCAGCGCGGCAGGGAACGCCCCGCAGCGCTCAGGTCCCGTTCCAGCGCCTGGTCCCCGGCCGCCCTGCTTGGTCTGATGATTGCGGTGGCGTTGCTGCTCACCCCGTGGGCACCGGCCCTGGCGGCCACCGAGGAGGCCGTGCTGGCCGGCGGGTGTTTCTGGTGCCTGGAGCACGATCTTGAGGAGCTCCCCGGCGTGCTGGATGTGGAGAGCGGTTACAGCGGCGGCAAGAAGCCCAATCCCACCTACCAGGAGGTCTCCGGCGGCGGTACGGGCTATCAGGAAAGCGTGCGGGTGCGCTTCGACACCACCAAGATCCGCTACGAGGCCCTGCTGCGGGCGTACTGGCGCAACATCGACCCCTTCGATGGCGGCGGTCAGTTCTGTGACCGCGGTGATTCCTATCGGCCGGTGATCTTCACCACCAACGCCACCCAGGCGGTGGAGGCGCGCAACAGCCTGGTGGCGGCTGCCCGGGAACTGGGCAAACCGGCTTCCTCGCTGAAGGTGAGCGTGCGCGCCCTCACCCGTTTCGGGCCCGCCGAGACCTATCACCAGAACTACGCCCGCCGCAACGGGCTGCGCTACCGCTACTACCGATGGGCCTGCCGTCGTGATCAGCGGCTCGATGCGGTGTGGGGGCGTCAGGCCCGTCGGGGAGATCGCTGGGGCAATGCCGCCCAGGCGACCCAGGGGGCTGTACCCGCCGTGCCTCCCGCTCCGGTTGCCTCAGCCGGCGGCCCCCCAGCCAGCGGCAGTCCGGCCAGCGGCGGACCCGTCAATGGCAGTTCAGCCAGTGGTGCTAAACGCGGCGGTGTCCCGGCTCCCACCAGCCCGACTTCCGGTTCCGCCAGCTTTTCGCCAACCCCTTCAGCCCGCGCCCTGGCCACGCCTTCAGCTTCGGCCGCGGCCGGCTATGGGTCACTCGCCTCGCCGTTTCCCGTTCGTGACGGTGACGCCGCGTCGCTGTCCCAACCCAGGGCTACCCAGGCCGCTCCAGGGGCCTCTCCCGCCCCTGCCCCGGCCTCTTGAAGGCCACTGCCGTCTTGCGGGACCTCCGAGCTCCGTCAGGCCAGCCAGGCAGGGCGTTCAAGGATCGTCCTGGGCTCAGGGCGCTGCTCTTTGCGCGGATCTGATCACAGAAGGCGGCGATCTGCAACGACAGTCCGCTGAAAACCGATGAAAAGCTGAAGCGATCTCCGGTGGAAATTCAGCACAAATTCAGGCATTCATTGGCATTTGCTGGCCTACGTGCCAGGGAAAGCCGGTTAGCTTGTCACGGTTGAGCCGGCGATCTGTGTATGTATCTGCTGACCATTCGTGACGGTCTTCACACCCGTCACATCGGTCCCTACTCCTCCACCCAGCAGGCGGCCGACCACCTCGATCAGCTGCTCCCCCTGTGTGGCGAGAAGGCCCATTGGCAGATTCACGAACTCGAATCGCCGGCTGATCTGCTGGCCGCTCGCGAGGCTCGCCGGGAATCCACGGCGGTGGCGGCCTAAGGCCTGCGGCCTTCAGCCCTGATCCGGATAGCCGCGCCGCAGGCCGCTTTCGATCATCAGCCCCACGCCGGCATTGATCAGGATCAGGCCGAGCATCCCGTACCAGAACCACGGTCCGGCATCCGGCACGGCGCTCAGCCGGTCCGACGATGCTGCCGCCAGGCTCCCCCAGAGTTGGATTCCCTTTCGGATCGCTGCCTCCGCAAACAGGCACAACCCCGCAGGCAGCAGCAGCACCCCGAGTTGCGCCTTCACGTACCAGCGGATCTTGCGGGCAGGCATCGGCGGCAGACCGGCTGACCCTTCCAACCTACGGGGGAGAACCCCCGGCTCCTGGATCAGGCGAGAGCTCCGGCACGCACCCAGTTCACCAGGGTGCGCACCCCGAATCCGGTCGCTCCGGCGGGATCGAGGCCGCGGCCCTTGTCGCTCCACACGGTGCCGGCGATGTCCAGGTGGGCCCAGGGGAGGTCCTTGGGCACGAAGTCCTGCAGGAAGAGGGCCGCGGTGATTGAGCCACCGGGGCGGGGACCGGTGTTCTTGAGATCGGCGAAGGCGCTCTTGAGGCCCTCTTTGTAGGAGCTCCGCAGGGGCATGCGCCAGAAGCTCTCGCCACCCGCCTGACCCGCCGACAGCAGGGCCTCCGCCAGGGTGTCACTGCCGGACCAGAGGCCGGCGATCTCCTCACCAAGGGCGATCACACAGGCACCGGTGAGGGTGGCCAGGTCCACGATCACGTCCGGTTCCAGCTTGCCGGCGTACACCAGGGCGTCGGCCAGGGTGAGCCGACCTTCGGCGTCGGTGTTGTTGATCTCGATCGTCTTGCCGTTGGAGGCGGTGAGGATGTCACCGGGGTGCATGGCGCCACCACTGATCATGTTTTCGCAGCTGGCCACGATCGCGTGCACCTCCACGCCCTCCGGCCGGATCTGGGCGATGGCGCGCATGGCTCCCAGCACCGCGGCGCTGCCGCCCATGTCGTACTTCATCATCTCGATCTGGGAGCCGGCCACCTTGAGGTTGTAGCCGCCCGAATCGAAGGTGAGCCCCTTGCCCACCAGGGCCACGCGCCGTGTGGCTCCACCCACCGGGCGGTAGGTGAGGTGGATGAACTTGGGTGGCAGGTCGGAGCCCTGGGCCACCCCCAGGTAGGCGCCCATGCCGAGGGCCTCGCAGTCGCTGCGCTCGAGCACCTTCAGCTCCAGACCATGGTCGGCGGCGATGGCGGCGGCGGTGTCGGCCAGGGCTGCGGGCGTGGCCACATTCGGGGGAGCGGCCACTAGCTGGCGGGCCAGTTCCACCCCGGAGCAGAGCCCATCCACGGATTGAAGAGCGGCTTCGCTGCCTTCCGGCAGCCCCAGCAGGGTCACAAGCTCGGGCAGGGGCTGGGGTTCGGGCTCGCTGCGGAAGCGAAGGTCGGCGTAGAGGGCCAGGCGCACCGCCTCGGCCATGGCGGCGGCGGCGGCCTGTGGTTCGAGGCCTTCCACCGGCAGGGCCAGGGCTAGGGAGCGGCTGCCGGCGGTGGCGGCGGCGCGGGCGATGCTGGCAGCCGCCGCCCGTAGGGCGTTGCCATCGAACCCGGCCGGTTCGCCCAGGCCCACCAGGATCACGGTGGCGGGCTGGCCTGCAAGCCGCTGCACAGTCACCGTTTCACCGGCTTTGGCTTTGAAGCGCCGTTGCTCGAGCAGATCCGGCAGCCCAGGCCCGATCAGAGCGCTCACCTGAGCCCGGGCAGGATGGTCCGGGTCGCTGAACAGGCCCACCGCCAGCGTGTCGCCCTGCCAGGCCGCGTTCAGGGCGTTGGCGTCGGCCAGGGCGGTGGTGAGGCAGCGGAAGTCCATGCGGCGCGCGGCGGGGCGATCCGCGATCGTAGCCAGGGCCGGGATGCTGTCCTGGCGGTCGCTGAAGCGGTTCCAGCTTCAGGTCGGGCCAGTTTCCGCGCCGCTTCGAGGGAGTTTCAGCTTCTGGTCAGGCTGCTGAACCTCTCGGAACGCTGACTGGAGGAGAGTCCCGATCCGGCCGGGTCGCTCACAGGGCCCAAGCGCCGCCCCGTCCCGACTCGCCAACAGGAACCGGCCACCGATCAGGCAACCGACTTCCGATCAGGCAACCGCCTTCCGATCAGAACCGATAGATCAGAACCGACTGCAGATCAGAACCGATCGCCGACCCGTGGCGACAGTCGATCAGAACGGATCGCCGATTCTCGACGGAACGGCGTGGCCGGCGGATGCCGATCGCCGATCAGAGCGGATCGGCGGTGAAGGGGGTGGCCCAGCGTCCGCGGGTCTCCTTGTTGAAGGGCGGCAGCCAGAGGCGGATCAGGGCCTGCTCCAGGATCCGGCGCGGCCGAGCCTCGGCAGGCACATCGGACCAGAAGCGAATCCCCAGCCGTGGGGTCAGGCCGGCCTTGGCGAGGATTTCGCTGTAGGCCGCCAGGTAGCTCTTGCAGTCATGGTCGCCCTTCCAGCGGCGGTCGGCCTGGGCCGTTTCCCCCACGTAGAGCAGCAGGGGCTCCGCCAGCGCGTCGGGGCGATCGAGCACCAGGTAGATGGCCGAGCCGCTCTGGGGTGCGCTGGGCCAGCGCCAGAAGGTGAGGCTCTGGGCCTCAAGCTGCAGGGGATCAAGATCCCGGGCCGCCTCCGCCGGACCGATGCCGGGCTGGGCGAACAGCATTCCCTGGTCCGCGGCTTCCCAGCCGGTCTCACGGCGAAACAGGGGGGCCTGATGGGCTGCCACCCGACCCTGCCAGGCCAGCAGCTGCTCCCTCAGCAGGGGAGGTGGAAGGGGTGCCGCCGATGCCGCCAGCGATCCATCCCCGCCGAACAGCTCCCCCTGCCGCGGTCCGCCGCCGCTCATCGGGTGCGGCGGCCGGTGTTGCGGCCCGCGGGCGGCAGGGTCGGACCCGTAGAACCCTTCGCGGGGCCTGGATCCGATGGCGATGCCCCGGGAGTCAATGGGCCAGGTGCCACCGATCCGGAGTCCAGGAAGGGTCCCATTCCCGCCGGCCCCGGACCCGGCGGTTGCCCAGGCACCGCGGCCCCCCCGGCGGGATCCGGCGCTGCCATTGAGCCCAGCAGCAGGTCGGGTCCTGGTCGGCCGGGGGCAAACGACACCCGGCCGATCCACTGCTCGGCCACGGCCGGCGGCAGGCCCAGCCGATCGCGCAGGTCGGCCAGATCCCGGAAGGCACTGCGCGCTCGCTCCCGCAGCAGGCGGGCCGAACGCTCCGGCGAGAGCTCCGGCAGGACGGCCAGCTCCCGGGCGCTGGCCTGATTCACCGCCACCGGCCCCGGCATCAGCGGCGGGGGCTCCCCGTACCAGCGGAAGCGCAGCAGGGGGAGCCAGCAGGCGAGGGTGGCGCCATCGAGCTGAAGCACGGCGCCCAGATCCTCTGGACCGCTCAGCTGCACCCCTCCCCGCTGGAGCCGCAGCAGCAGGTCCACCTGCTCATGGCTGCAGCCCGGCAGCCGCCGCCAATCGGCCGCCGTGGCCCGGTTCACATCCAGGCTCCAGCCCAGAGCGACCGCATGGCGCACCTCGCTGGCGTTCCGCAGGGGTGCCGTCGGGTTCTGGGCCAGCCGCAGGGCCAGGAGCTCACGCTCCACCGCGTCCTCGTGCTCTGCAACGCCGGGGGTTGGCAGGACGGCGGGTCTGGAGCCAACGCCGGCCGCAGTCCCATCCACTTGCCCACCCCCGGCTCCGTCGGCCGGAGCGGCGGGGGGCGTGATCTGTCCGCTGGCGATCAACAGACGCCGCGCCAGGGGATCTAACCAGTGGCGCCTGGCCATCAACGCCTGGCTTCCTGACACATCGGGCCTGAAGCTAGCGGTGATTGCCGCTGGAGGGCCACTCCAGCAGGCCCAGTTCGAGGGCGCGCACGGTGGCATGGGTGCGGTCCCGGGCTGAGAGCTTCACCAGCACTCGGCTCACATGGGTTTTCACCGTGTCCACGCTGACGATCAGGCGCGTGGCGATTTCCTGGTTGTTGTAGCCCATGGCCACGGCCGCCATCACCTGCTTCTCCCGCTGGCTGAGGCGGGGGATGGTTTCCGCCGGCCGTCGCCAGAGGTCCTCGAGGCTGCGGTCGATCACCTGGCCGCCGTGGCAGATGGTGCGGATCGCAGCCAGTTCACCGCCGGCCCCCAGTCCCGCATCCCGCAGCACGCCGTCACAGCCGGCCGCGATCGCCTCCCGTGCCCGGCTGCGGCTGGCTTTGCGGGACACCAGCAGCAGCACGCGGGTGCGGGGATGGTCGCGTTTCACCTGCAGGGTCAGCTCCACGCCGCAGCCCTGTTCCAGACCCTCGCTCACCACCAGCAGATCCGGCTGATGGCGTACCACCATGATCAGCCCTTCCTCCGCCGTGGTGACGGCCCCCAGAATGCCCTCCGGCCGTGGAGCAGCCCGCACCACCGCGCTCAGCAGCAGACGGCTCCCGAGGCAGTACACCTGGCTCACTTGGGCCAGCTGGCTGGCGGCCAGGGCGTGTTCGGTCCGTAACTGGGGCAGGTAAGGGGTGAAGTCCACGCGGGCTGCCGTGGGGGGAACACAAGCTGTTCATGGGTTGTTGGGGTTGTGGCAGCGATCGCTACCAAGTGACGCCGCCGCTGCTGTCACGTGCGTGGATCCGCACTCGCTCGGCCCGATTCCGCTCAGCAGAATCAATGCCACGTCCCCCCCCCCCCGCGTGCCGCCACGCGCCTGCCCATGGCCTTCTTCGACTCCGAGATCGTGCAGGACGAAGCCAAGCGGCTGTTCAGCGATTACCAGCAGCTAATGCAGCTGGGCAGCGAGTACGGCAAGTTCGATCGCGAGGGCAAGAAGCTTTACATCGAGCGGATGGAGGAAATGATGGACCGCTACCGAGTGTTCATGAAGCGCTTCGAGCTCTCGGAGGATTTCCAGGCGAAGCTCACGGTGGAGCAGCTGCGCACCCAGCTCGGCCAGTTTGGTCTCACCCCCGAGGTGATGTTCCAGCAGATGCACCAGACGCTGGAGCGCATGAAGCACCAGCTGAAGAATGAGGGCTAAGGGCTGAGGCCAGTCTCCCCTGCGGGGCTGAGAGCCCATAGGGCACGCCCTGAGTCCATCAGTGGGCCTTGGAGGGCCCAGCCCAGTGACGCAGTCCCAGCCCAGCGTCGTCGGATGCCGGAGCTTGCTCATCCATCTGGTGGCCCCGGCCCGGAACGGTCGTCGCGGCTCGCCATGGCTGATCCGGAGTTCTGAATCTGAGCAGGGCCAGCACGCTGCCCGGGGGATGGCTCCAAGGGGCACCCCATTCGTTGATCGTTCTCCTCGGACTTCCACACCGCCCCGATCACGCTCGCCTGTCCCCAGGCGGTAGGGCCCGCCTTGCTCCGGGGCCCCTGTTTACGATCCGGCGGCACAGCGCTCCTCGGCCCCAGGTCCTCCATGGTTGATCAGCAGCGATCCCCAGCCGCCGCCGCATCGGACCGGGACACCACCCTTCCCGCCTGGTTGAGCCGCGGCCTGGCCGATCTGTTCCCGGCCGCCGCCGATCCTGCCCTCGCCCGCGATCCCGACCAGACCCTCGCCGCCCGCCTGGCCGAGGCCGAACTCCAGGGCCGGCAGCTACGGGTGAAGCTCGGCATCGATCCCACCGGCTCCGACATCCACCTGGGCCACTCGATCCTGTTCCGCAAACTGCGGGCCTTCCAGGATGCGGGCCACACGGCTGTTTTGATCATCGGCGATTTCACCGCCCGCATCGGCGATCCCACCGGCAAAAGCGCCACCCGGGTGCAGCTGAGCGCCGCCGAAGTGGAGGCCAACGCCGAGACCTATCTGGTGCAGCTGGGCTTGGGGCAGGATCCGGCCCGAGCCCTGCTCGATTTCGAAACCCCCGGCCGGCTGGAGGTGCGTCGCAACAGCGAATGGTTGGCGGGCATGGACCTGCCGGCGGTCATCGACCTGCTGGGAACGAGCACGGTGGGGCAGATGCTGGCCAAGGAGGATTTCGCCAATCGCTACGGCTCCGGCACGCCGATCTCCCTGCACGAATTCCTCTATCCACTCCTTCAGGGCTACGACTCGGTGGCGATCCAAGCCGATGTGGAACTCGGCGGCACTGACCAGAAGTTCAATGTGGCCATGGGGCGCGACCTGCAACGTCACCACGGCATGCGGCCCCAATTTGGCCTGCTCCTGCCGATCCTGCCGGGCCTCGATGGGGTGCAGAAGATGAGCAAGAGCCTGGGCAACACCGTGGGCCTGGCGGAGGATGCGCTCTCGATGTATTCCAAGCTCGAGAAGGTGCCCGATGCGGTGGTGAACGATTACCTCACCCTGCTCACCGACCTCGATCTGGGGGCGTTGCCGGAGAACCGGCGCGAGCGCCAGAAGGCGATGGCCCTGGCGATCACGGCGGCCCGCCATGGCGTGGCGGCGGCCAAGGCGGCCCAGGCCGATGCGGGCCGGCTGGTGGCGGGCGCAGGCGGGGCGGGGGCGGCCGAGGCGGAGGTGCCGGAGGCCTCGCTGGCGGCGGTGAACTTCCCGGCTCGGGCTTTCTATCTGCTGGCGGCCGTGGGCGTGTGCGCCAGCAGCAGTGAGGCGCGTCGCCAGATCCAGGGGGGAGGGGTGAAGCTCGATGGTGAGAAGCTCAGCGATCCCAACCAGGAGTTCAGCGGGCCGGAGGTTCTAGCCGGCAAGGTGCTGCAGCTGGGGAAGAAGACCTTCCGGCGGCTTGTGACAGACTGAGATACATGCACCAATCTGTCATGCTCTCAGCGCATAACACGGCGGCGAATTGATCGTGAGGCCGAACGCTATTTGTCCTATTATGAGTAGGCTAAATATGGCTAAACTTAGCGATCATGAAGGTGGTCGCACATTTAGAAATTGCCCTCCCAGTATCAATCCTTTTATGCGTGTCTCTGGGTCCAGTCCTTGCGGTGAATGCCAGCTGGTTGGAGCGCTATGAGAAGTTCTAAGGTGCTTTCTGTTGCACACCTCACGACCGTCCATCCCAGAAACGATACGCGCGTCTTTCGAAAGATGTGTCGCTCTCTTGCCGCACTCGGACACGCCGTCACCCTTTACGTGGCCGACGGACTTGGAGACGATCGTCGCGATGGCGTGAAGATCATCGACATCGGCATGCCGGCCAGTCGACTAGAGCGGGTCACTGTTTCGACGACAATGATGTGGAGGCGTGCCCTTAAAAGTGACCATGATCTTCTCCATTTTCATGATCCAGAGCTGATCATCGGAGCCCTAGCAAGCAAGCTCTTTGGACAAACGATTATAATTTATGATATTCATGAATATTATCGTCAGCACTTTCTGCGGACTTCCACCCTTCTCCCCATTCTGCGTCAGGTCTTGGCATGGTCCTATGGTCTTGCAGAGCGCTGTGCCGCGATCTGGCTGGATGGCTGTGTGGCTGTTTCGCCTCTCATGCTGCGGAAGCTGCGATGTCGCCACGCTACTGTCGTGGCTAATTATGTGAGGCTCGAAGAATTCCAGCCTGGCCAAACTCCAATGGTCGAAAGAGATAGGCAGGTTTGTTATGTGGGTGTGATTTCGAAAGAGCGCTGTGTTGAATCCATGGTAGATGCGCTTGCCACTGCGTCAGGTAGGCTTTTATTGGCGGGTAAATGGTATCCAGCATCGTTTCGTGCTGAACTAGCCAGTGCGCCAGGATGGTCTTCTGTTGAAGAATTGGGGATTATTGATCGTGCGCAGATGCAGCATGTGTTTGAGCAATCACAGGCTGGATTACTGATTGTCGACTTGCATGGCGATGAAGTGAGCTCTAGTAGTAATAAATTGTTTGAATACATGGCAGCAGGGCTGCCGGTCATTGCCTCAGACCTCCAGTTCACTCGAGAAGTGATCACCCGTTTTCACTGTGGTCTTCTAGTGTCTCCAGCTAATGATCCCAAGGCGATTGCCACTGCGATGACATGGATATTTGAGCATCCACAGGAAGCCCAGCGAATGGGGCAGGCTGGTCGTCGTGCCATTGAGACCGCCTATGCCTGGGATCAAGCTCTGCAAGAGTTGCTGGGCCTATATGAGAAAGTTGGGCAACACTGCGGCCAGAATTCTCGAGTCTGAGCTCATGGTAACCGCGAGTCTGACTTTAGAAGTGTATTCAATAGCGGCGCCACGGATTCGCTTGGATTTGCAATTGGGATTAATCGTGATCTTGGTTGCCTTCGCTTGGAGGTAATGGCTTCCTGATATAAGGAAGTCAGCATGGATCCGACCGTGTGGTGGCTAAAACGAGCGACGGCCTTTCGAGAAATCGCTTCACGATTGAAATTAGGCAGGCTTCCAAACATGTCAATCAGGGCCTCTGTCATGGCTGAGGCATTTCCTGCCTCCACCAATCGTCCGCAGCTCTCATCGACAAAATCCTCCGGACCTCCGCAGCGTGTCACCACCACAGGAAGGCCGGAGCACAGGGCCTCGGCCGTTGCCACACTGAAGGTTTCACACAGGCTTGCCAGCACAAAGAGATCCGCTTGTTTCATGCAATTGGCCACATCATTTGGCTGGACCACCCCTTGAAATGTCACGCAGGCGCTGATTCCCAGGCTTGCTGTCAATGATTCCAGGGCTTCTCTCTCTGGCCCATCACCAATGATATCCAGATGCCAGGTATGGGTTGGAGGAAGGGCTGCTAATGCATTCAGCAGGAATGAAACGCCCTTGATCTCCACAAGTGACACGACGCTGATCAGGCGGATGACTGCTGTGGCACTGGATCTGGTTGGTGGTGGGTAGAAGCTGGCGACATCTACGGTGTTGGGCACCACTTGGAAGGATGCCTGCACGCCGTGCTCCTCCATAGCTTGTTTCAAGGCATGACTGACCGGAAGAACGGCATGCGCCTGCTGGCAGCACCAACGCAGCCACTGGGATTGAAGCCGGCTCATTGCATGGCGCTGAATGATGGAGAAGTGTTCGCTGATCAGTAGTGGTGTACACCAGAAGCGAGCGACCGGGAGTGCAAAAAGGGTGGTGGTGAACACGTGGGCATGCACCACATCCCAGTCACCATGGCGACGTCTCACCTTCCGTAGAGCCTGAACCAGTCCAAATGCCCTCACTGGCAATGTCAAGGCTGCTTTGTTTGAGCCTCGCATGAGAACGCGATAACACGGCACTCCAGCAGTGAGGCTGGGGTCGCTCTCCTCATAAATGCCCCAGGGCCCACGCGAATCCTGTGCTGCAATGCCGAGGTGGATAATAACAACATCACAAAAACGACGCAGAGCGAGTGCATAATTACGAACAAAAACTCCTGCATAGGGATTGGATAGGTTCGGATACCACGGCGTTATGAAAAGAACCCGAAGCCTTGGGGTGGAGCTCCGGCAATCTGCTTTTTTATCGGCTCTATTCACTTTTGACAACATGCGTATCGCGTAGATAACTATTATAGGG
>Ga0114972_10000320_pt1 | contig 35743 bp, 34 predicted proteins | sample M_140807_EF_Meta_FD_87354 | JGI IMG/M metagenome (GOLD analysis project Ga0114972, IMG submission 87354) | Freshwater microbial communities from Lake Montjoie, Canada to study carbon cycling - M_140807_EF_MetaG | ecosystem: Environmental > Aquatic > Freshwater > Lake | place: Lake Montjoie... | reverse complement strand
GTTCCAGGCCCTGCCCCGGAGAACGCAGTGGCGGTTCCTGACTTCCAGACCCTGATGCTGCCGACGCTGCGCCTGACAGCGGCTGGCCCGATTCGCACGGGTGACCTAGTCGTGCAGCTTGCCGATGCGTTCGGCCTCTCCGCCGAGGACCGCGAGGAAATGCTCCCGGGTGGTCGGCAACGACGGATGGCCAATCGGTGCCACTGGGCCGTCGCCTATCTCGGCAAGGCGGGCCTGATCAGTCGGGTACGCCGCGGCGAATATGAGGCGACGCCAGCGGTCGGGCGCTGCTGCAGGCGCCCCCCGACCGCATCACGCTACCCTTCCTGCTGGATCGCTATCCTGGCATTCGCTCATTTCGGGGTCTGGACGGCGTTCCGGCCCCCGCAGCCCGATCGACGGTGGATGCCACGACCGCGTCCGGGCCAGCACCGGCGGAAACCCTGACCGAGACCCCCGACGAACGGTTGGATCGTGCCGAACGGGAGATGAAGGCCGCTCTGGCTGCGGAGCTGCTTGACCGGCTCTATCGCATCGGTTCCGACAAATTCGAACGGCTCATCGTCGATCTGCTGGTGAAGATGGGCTACGGCGGCAGCCGCGAGGAGGCCGGCAGTGCGCTTGGCCGCAGCGGCGATGGCGGCGTCGACGGCCTGATCCGGGAAGACGCGCTCGGCCTCGATGCCATCTATATCCAGGCCAAGCGCTATGCCGAAGACAGTCCTATCGGCCCCGCGATGATCCAGGCTTTCGCCGGCGCCCTGCTGCAGAAGGGTGCGACGAAGGGCGTTTTCGTCACAACCAGCCGGTTCACGGCGGCCGCAAAAGCGGTGGTCGAAGGCCTGCGCGGCAACCAGCGAATCATCCTGATCGACGGCGACGAGCTGGCGCGCCTGCTGATTAATCACGAAGTTGGCGTGCGGACTGAACGGACGATCCGCAAGCAGCGGATCGATCTCGAACCCTATGAGGATGACGAGCCCGTCTGAGCCACGCCCCTACAGCACCAGCTCCACCATCGCCGGCACATGGTCGCTCGTCTGCGTCCAGCCGCGGGCCGGCTTCAGGATGGCGTGCCGGGTCAGCGACCCCGCGAGGTCGTCGCTGACCCAGATGTGGTCCAGCCGCCGGCCGCGATCCGCCGCTTCCCAGTCGCGCGCCCGATAACTCCACCAGGTATAAAGCTTCTGGTCGGCCGGCACGAAGTGGCGCAGCCCGTCATGCCAGCCGCCGGCCGCCTGCATCGCCGTCAGCGCCGCGGTCTCGACGGGGGTGTGGGAGACGACGTCGAGCAGCTGCTTGTGCGACCAGACATCGTGCTCGAGCGGGGCGATGTTGAGATCGCCGACCAGCACCCGCCGCCGCGCCGCCTGCCGCGCCTGCCCCCAGGCCGTGGCCTCGGCGACAAAATCCAGCTTATGGGCGAATTTCGGGTTGGCTGCGCGGTCTGCCACATCGCCGCCGGCGGGGATGTAGAAATCATGCAGCTCGACCGGCCCGCCCGGCGCGTCGACCTCGACCGCGAGGTGGCGGCAATCGCCCTTGCCGCACCAGTCGGGGTCGCCCTCCCGCACCGTCAGCGGCAGGCGGGAGAGGATGGCGACGCCGTTATACCCCTTCATCCCCCGCTTCGCGATGTGCGTGAAGCCGAAGCCGCGCAGCGTCTCTTCGGGGAACAGCTCGTCCGGGCACTTGGTTTCCTGCAGGCAGAGCACGTCGGGGGCGAGCGCTTGCACGACCTCCCCCACCAGCGCCTGCCGCAGGCGGACGGAGTTGATGTTCCAGGTGGCGATGCGAAGCGTCCGCCCCGCCTTCGCCAAGGCCGGCGCGGCGGGGGCCTTGGCCATCGCTCAGATGATCCGCGTGCGGACGCTGCCGACCCCCGCGACGACACCTTCCAGCAGGTCCCCCTTCACCACCGCCGCGACGCCTTCGGGCGTGCCGGTCATGATGAGGTCGCCGGGCGCCAGGCGTACCAGGTGCGAGAGGTTGGAGATCACCTCCGGCACCGACCAGATCAGCTTGGAGAGGTCGGAGCTCTGCACCACCTTGCCGTTGACCTTCAGCTCGATCAGGCCACGCGCGGGATCGATGCCGGCGGCCGGCACCAGCGCGCCCATCGGCGCCGAATGGTCGAAGCCCTTGCCCATATCCCAGGGGCGGCCGGTCTTCTTCGCCTCGTTCTGGATATCGCGCCGGGTCATATCCAGGCCCGCGCAATAGCCCCAGGCATGCTTCAGCGCGTCGGCGACGGCGATATTCACCCCGCCGGTGCCGATCGCCACCACCAGCTCCATCTCGTAATGCAGCGACTTCGACATGCTGGGATAGGGCATGTCGCCATCGTTGATCACCAGCGCATCGGCCGGTTTGGTGAAGTAAAAGGGCGGCTCACGGGTCGGGTCGCTGCCCATCTCGATCGCGTGCTCGGCGTAATTGCGCCCGACGCAGAAGATCCGGCGGACCGGGAACAGCTGGCTGCTGCCCATGATCGGCACGGCAGAAATGGCGGGCGGCGGGACGACATAGTCCGTCATGGCAGGCTCCTTTTCGCAGCCTCGCCATAGCGCGCGCGAAAGCGCCCGGACAGGGGGGTGTCCGGGCGCTCCTCGCCTGGTTTCGTCGGGAAACCGGCTTGGGCGGGCCGGCGGGGGACCGGCCATCGCCACCAGCGCGGAGGGTGCGCTGGCCCTTGAAGATATGGATCGTGCTGGCCCGGGCGCTAAGCGAATCGCGGGCGCTCACCAGCCTTTGCGCAGGGCGGCTATTCGGCGGCCTGCCGATGCAGGTGGCGGCCGGCCCAGGCGGCGGCGGCCTGACCGAAGCGTTCGAACAGCGCGCGGCTCAGCGCGTCGCGTTCCCAGTCGTATTCGGGGTGCCATTGCACGCCATAGGCGAAGCCGGCGGCGTTCTGCACCGCCACCGCCTCGATCGTGCCGTCGGGCGCCCAGCCCTCGGCGATCAGCCGGGGCGCGAGGCGTGCGATGCCCTGGTTGTGGAGCGAGTTCACCGGCAGTTCCGTCCGGCCGGCGAGCTCGGTCAGCAGCGTGCCGGGCTGCAAGCGCACCGCATGCGCCTTGCCGGTGCGGATCGCCGGCAGCTTCTGATCCGATGGGGTCGAATGATCCATCCGCCCCGGCAGGTCCTGCACCCGCTGATCGAGGCTGCCGCCAAGCGCCACGTTCAGCTCCTGGAAGCCGCGGCAGATCGCCAGCAGCGGCAGGCCGGCGGCGATCGCCGCGCGGATCAGCGGCAGCGTGGTGGCGTCCCGCGCGTGATCCTCGGGCGTGCCCTCGGCATGCGGCGGGCCGTCATAATGCTGCGGCCAGACATTGGAACGGCTGCCGGTCAGGATCAGCCCATCCAGCCGCGGCAGGATATCTTCGGCCAGATCAGCGCCGGCCGCCGGCAACAGCACCGGCACCCCGCCGACCGGGCCGCGCACGACCCGGATATAGCTGTCGGAGGCCGCGTGGTTGGGCGTCGCGAAGACGCCAAAGGGCTTGATGCAGCAGGATATGCCGATAAGGGGCTTCATCGTGGAGGAATCTTTGCCCCGGATTGCGGCAGGATCAAGGTCGCTGTTGCCGCGCCGTCGCCTGGCAGCCAGACCTGGGCCTGGGTGCCCTCGCCCAGCTTGCTGTCGATGCTGAGGACGCCGCGGTGGCGATTGACGATGTGCTTGACGATGGCGAGGCCAAGGCCGGTGCCGCCGGTCTGCCGGGCGCGGCCCTTGTCCACCCGGTAGAAGCGTTCGGTCAGTCGCGGCAGATCGGCCTTCGGGATGCCCGGCCCATCATCCTCGACGCCAAGCATCACTCCGGGCCGGCCAGCACGCGGCGCCACGGCCAGGGAGAGGCGAACCCGGCCGCCTTCGCGCCCGTGGCGGATGGCGTTGGCCAGCAGGTTGCGGACCACCTGCGCCAATTGGTCAGAATCGGCCGGCGTGGCGCGGGCCGCCTCGTCCAGCGCGGTCTCGACGCGAACCTGCCGGGCGGCGAGCAGCGGCTCCAGCGCCGCCACCTCCGCGCGGACCAGATCGGCCAGCGCGGCCTCCCCGGTCGGCGGCTGGTGCTCGGTCAGCTCGATCCGAGAGAGCCCGAGCAGATCGTCGATCAGCCGCTGCATGCGCGCGGCCTGTTCGGCCATGATGCCGAGGAAGCGGCGGCGCGCCTCGGCATCGCCCTCGGCCGGGCCGCGCAGCGTCTCGATGAAGCCGATCAGGCTGGCCAGCGGCGTGCGCAGTTCATGGCTGGCATTGGCCACGAAGTCGTGGCGCATCCGCTCGACCGCGCGCTCCCGCGTCCGGTCGTTGAGCACGATGACGAGCCGCCCGCCATCGGCCAGCGGCGGGTCCATCGGGATCGCCCGGGCGGCAAGGTCGCGCGGCACCGGCACGGGCATGACCAGATCGACCACCTCCGACCGCCCGCCCGTCAGGGCCCGGTCCACGGCTTCGGCCAGCAGCGGATGGCGGAGCAACGCCGCCACCTCGCCGCCGCCCAGGCCACCGCCCTCGCCCCGGCCGCCGAACAGCGACCGGGCCGCGGCATTGGCACGCAGCGGCGTGCCGTCCGGGGCCAGCACGAGCAGCGGATCGGGCAGGCGCTCGACGATCGCCTCATCGGCGCGGCGGAGCAGCCCAAGCTCGGCCCGCCGCGCGGCAAGGCTGCGCGCAAGCCGGTTCACCCCGGCGCCGATATCGGCGAGCCCGGGCAGCAGGGAATCCGCCGCCAGGGGATCGATCGGCGCCTCCACCTCCGTCGCCAGCCGCAGCGCGTCCGAGAGGCGCGCCACATCGCCCACCCAGAGCCAGGCGGTGCCGCCCGCCGCGATGGTGCAAGCCAACAACGCCCAGGCGCCCGCGCGCGGGGCGAGTTCGCCAGCGAGCATCAGGGCGAGCAACGTCAGGGCCGGCGCGGCGCCGATCAGCACCGCGGTCCGCAGAACCCGAAGGGCTCGCGGGTGCCCTGCCATCAGACGCCCGCGGCGCCCGGCACCGGCGCCGCCTCGATCAGTTTGGGATCGCCATCGGCCTGCAGCTCGAAGATGGCCAGGCCGCGCTTGGCGAGGCCTTCGGGGGTGACGACGATCGGTCCATCGGCGCCCATCAGCGCCTCGCCCACGGGCGGCGCGGCGGCGCCGGTGCGCACGGTGCGCAGCGCCAGGGCCGCGGCGTCATAGGCAACGCCGGCCACGCGGGGGGGCTTCTCCCCATAGGCCGCCTGGTAGCGGCTCTCGAATTCCGCCCGCGCGGCTGGATCGGCATTGGCGAACCAGGCGCCGGCCAGTTGCGGGTCGCGCAGCAGCGCCGGATCGTTCGCCCAGACCGTCAGCCCCAGCAGGCGGGCGCGCTTCGGCAGGTTCTCGTTCAGCGTCTGGGCCGCCTGCCGCGCCTTCTCGCCAAAGGCCGCCAGCACGATGGCATCGAGCCCCTCCGGCCCGGCCTGGGTCGCCAGGTCCTTGGCCGAGGTTGCCGGGTCGCCAAGCGGGGCGTGTAGCTGCACCAGCGGTGCCGGCAGCCCGGCGGCGGCCAGCTGCGCGCGCAGCGCATTCGCCAGCCGCCGCCCGACCTCGCCATCGGGCCCGATCAGACCGAAGCGGCGGGCGCCGGCGGTAATGGCTGCGGCGGCGATGCGGTCGGTCTGCTCGCCGATCGTCACCCCCATCACATAGACCCCATTGCCGGCCTGCACCGCGTCATTGGTCAGCGCCAGCACCGGCGCCCGGCTGGCCCGGGCGGGTGGCGCGGCCGCGTTCGTCTCGGCCAGGGTGAGGGGGCCGGCGAAAGCCCGCGCGCCCTGGCGGATGGCGGTCCGCGTCGCCTCGGCCGCGCCGGCCGGCGTGCCGCGGGTATCGCGCGGCAGCAATTCGAGCGCGTTGTCGCCGAGGTCGAACAGCGCCAACTGGGCGGCATTCAGCAATTGCTCACCGAGCTGGCGGTTGCCGCCGGAGAGCGGCAGCAGCAGGCCAACCCGGTTGCGCGGTGGGCCTTCCGGCGGGGCCAGCTCCGGCGCCGGCGCGGCCAGCCTTGGCGCCGCCGGCGGCGGCGGGGCCTGGGCAATGGGCGGCAGCATGCGCGGCGCCTGCATCACCACCGGCTCCGGGGCTTGCGGGGCGCAGGCCACGAGGGGCAAGAGCAGCATGAGGGCCGCGGCCCAGGCAGCGGCGCGCCGCCGGTCGGTCGCGGCGGGATGGAGCGCGGGACATGGCAAAGCTGGCAAGCGGGTGTCCTTCCGATCCGTCAGCGGCAGCGGCAGCGGCAGCGGCGGCGCCGATCGCCGATCCGCCAGCCTTGATACTCGTGGCAACGCCGATCGGCCATCTCGGCGATCTCTCCCCCCGGGCGCTGGCGACGCTGCGCGGCGCCGATGCGATTCTGTGCGAGGATACCAGGGTAACCGGAGGCCTGCTCGTCAAGCATGGCCTTTCCGCGACAATGATACCGTTGCACGAACACAACGAGGACGCGCAGATCCCCCGGGTGCTGGAGCGGCTGCGGGCCGGGCAGCGCTTGGCCCTGGTCGCCGATGCCGGCACGCCGCTGGTCTCCGACCCCGGCTACCGGCTGGTCCGGGCGGCGATCGCGGCCGGGCTGCCGGTCGGCGCGGTGCCCGGGCCGAGTGCCGCGGTGATGGCGCTGACGCTTTCCGGCCTGCCGCCGCATCCCTTCCTTTTCCTCGGTTTTCTGCCACCCAAGGCGGCGGCGCGGGCGACCGAGATCGGCCGGGTGCGGGCGGCCGAACGGGCGGGGCTTGCTGCCACCCTGATCCTGTACGAAGCGCCGCACCGGCTGGCCGAGACGCTGGCCGCGCTGGGCGAAGGGCTTGGGGCCGAGCGCCCGGCGGCAGTGGCGCGGGAGTTGACCAAGCGCTTCGAGGAGGTGCGGCGCGACAGCCTGGGCGCGCTCGCCGCCCATTACGCGGCCGAGGCGGCGCGCGGCGAGGTGGTGGTGGTGATCGGCCCGGCGCCGCCCGAGACAACGAGCGCGGCAACGCTCGATGATCGGCTGCAGGCGGCGCTGGCCGCCGGGCTGAGCCTGCGCGACGCGGCGGCGACGGTCGCCGAGGCCACCGGCCTGCCGCGCCGGCAGGTCTATGCCCGCGCGCTTGAGTTGGCCGGGACATGACCGAGCGCGCGCGCCGGCGCGTGCTGTGGATGAATATTCTGTTCGCCGCTGGGCTTGCCTTGGCGCTGCCCTGGCTGTTGGCCGGGGTGCTGGCCCATGCCTGGGGGGCGGCGCGCGGCAGCCATTGGTCCAGCCACCACACCTATGGCGTGCGGACTTTCTGGATCGGGCTGCTCGGCGGTCTTGCACCGCTGGTGGCCGGGGATGCCGGCTGGGTGCTGTTGGCGCTGGTCTGGGTATGGTGCGTCGCGCGGGTGACGCGGGGCTTCCTGGCCTATGACCGGGCTGAATGGCTGCCCGATCCGGGCCGGCTGCTGTAGCGCGCCAACAAAAAAAGCCGGGCATGTGCCCGGCCTAGCTTGTCCTCGGGGCCGGCGGCTCAGGCCGCCGCGGCGGCCTTCTTCGCCTGGGCGCGAACGATCCGGCGCTTCAGCACCTGCGCGTCCTCCGGCAGGTTGCGGTTCGGCGTCCCGAGCAGGAAGGCATCGAGCCCACCATTATGCTCGACCGTGCGGATGCCGTTGACGCTCAGCCGCATCCTGATGCTGGTGCCGAGGACGTCCGAAAAGAAAGCGCTTTCCTGCAGGTTGGGCAGGAAACGTCGGCGGGACTTGTTATTGGCGTGGCTGACGTTGTTGCCCGTCAGAACGCCCTTGCCGGTGATGCCGCAGCGGCGGGCCATGATCGCTATCCTGGGTAAAGGCGGGCGCAGCGGATGTGCCGGACCACGGGGATTACAACGGTCGGTGGTATGGCAAAGCGGCCGGGGGGAGTCAAGCCGCGCCGGTCGCCCGGCCGTGCCGTTCAGCCCGCCGCCGGCGGTGGGCCTGACGAATCCAGGCTCTGGCGCATCGCCTGCAACTCCCCCGCTTCAACCGAGCGCAGCGCGTTCAGCAGCACGCCCATGACCGCCCGATCATCCATGCTGCGTGCCAGCATGCCGAGTGAGCCGCCGAGCAGGGCGGAAGCAATGGAGATCGGCGCGATGCGCTGTTCGATCATGTATTCGATCGCCTTATCGACGATCGAGCCGGCATGGCTGAGATCTTCCGGGGCCGCGCCATCTGGGTCTTGCTGCATCGGGCATTCTCCTGGCCGAGAGCGGCGGTTTGGATGCTTTGTGAATAGATGGGGGCGGGAGCGGCAGGCGCAACGCCCTCAATCGGTGTTGCGTTCGGCCAGGCGGGGCTGGCGGGGCTGGTCGAGATCGGCGGCGGCCTGCGCGGCGGCGGCGGCCTCGGCCATCGCCACGGCCTCCGACTGCCGCCGCCACATCTCCGCATAGAGCCCCTCGGCGGCGAGCAGGACGGCGTGGCTGCCGCGCTCGGCGATCTGCCCTTCCTGTAGGACGATGATCTCATCGGCCTCGACCACGGTCGAGAGGCGATGGGCGATGACCAGAGTGGTGCGATTGGCAGAGACCTCCCGCAACGCCTGCTGGATGTCCTGTTCGGTCCGGGTATCGAGGGCGCTCGTCGCCTCATCGAGGATCAGGATGCGCGGGTCCTTGAGGATGGTCCGGGCGATCGCCACCCGCTGCTTCTCCCCGCCCGAGAGCTTGAGGCCGCGCTCACCGACCCGGGTGCGGTAGCCTTCCGGCAGGCGGACGACGAATTCATGGACCTGGGCGAGCCGGGCCGCGCGCTCGATCTCCGCCTCGGTGGCGCCGGGCCGGCCATAGGCGATGTTGTAGCCGATGGTGTCGTTGAACAGCACGGTATCCTGCGGCACGACGCCGATCACCGCCCGCAGCGATTCTTGGGTTACGTGCCGGACGTCCTGGCCATCAACCAGGATGCGCCCGCCGGTCGCGTCGTAGAAGCGGAACAGCAGGCGGGAGATGGTCGATTTGCCCGCCCCGGTGGGCCCGACGATGGCCAGCGTGCGCCCGGGCGGCACGGTGAAGGAGATGCCCTTGAGGATCACCCGGTCCGGCCGGTAGCCGAAGCGCACATCGTCGAAGACCAGCGCGCCGGGGCCGGCGGCCAGCGGCCTGGCGTCCGGATCGTCGGGCACTTCCTGGCGTTCGCGCAGCAGGTCGAACATCGCTTCGGTATCGGTCAGCCCCTGCTTGATCTCGCGGTAGGCAAAGCCGAGGATATTGAGCGGCATGTAGAGCTGGATGAGGTAGGTGTTGACCAGCACGAAATCGCCTACCGTCATGGTGCCGGCTTGCACGCCCTGCCCGGCCAGCAGCATGACCGCGGTCAGCGCCACGGCGATGATGATGGCCTGCCCGGCGTTCAGCATATTCAGCGTCGTCTCGCTGCGCACATACGCGGTCTCGTAGCGGCCGAGGCTTTCATCGTAGCGGCGCGCCTCGTGCGCCTCGTTGTTGAAATATTTTACCGTCTCGTAATTCAGGAGGCTGTCGATGGCCTTGGTGTTGGCGTCCTGGTCGGTCGCGTTCATCTCTCGGCGGAAGCGCAGCCGCCAGTTGGTGAACAGCAGCGTGAAGCCGATATAAAGGCCGACGGCGGCCAGCGTGACCAGGCTGAAGGTGAGATCGAACATCGCCCAGAGGATGCCGGCGACGAAGAAGATCTCGACGATGGTCGGGATGATGTTGAACAGCAGGAAGTTCAGCACGAAGGTAATGCCCCGCGTGCCGCGCTCCAGCACCCGTGACAGGCCGCCGGTCTGGCGGTCCATGTGATAGCGCATCGACAGCGCGTGCAGGTGGACGAAGACGGAAAGCGCGATCCGCCGGGCCGCCCGGGCCTGGACCTTGGCGAAGACCGCGCTGCGCAGCTCGGCGAAGGCCGAGGCCGAGAGCCGGAGCAGCCCGTAGCCGAGCACCAGCGCGACCGGCAGCACAATCAGCGCGCCGTCCTTTGGCGTCAGCGCATCCACCGCGCGGCCATAGGCGAGCGGCACCAGGACATTGGCGACCTTGGACAGCACCAGCAGGCCGATCGCCAGGACCACGCGCACGCGAAGCTCCGGCTCCCCCGGCGGCCAGAGCCAGGGAGCCAGTGCTTTCAGCGTCTGCCAATGCGTCCGGTCGGCGGGTTCAGCCACGGCAAGGCTCCAGCGGTCGGGGCGGGCATAGGCCCAAACCGCCCGCCAGCAAACCGCCAGACGGCGCATGGGGCTTGCGGGCGCCGGCGGCGCGGCCTATCTAGCGACCATCCCATTCCATCCGCATCGACGGGGGGTGGCCCGCAAGGGCCGCCCTTGAGGCATTTGCCGATAGAACGACCACAGCACGAGGGCCTCGAAGCCCAGATCGCCGAAACCGTGGCGCCGACCATCGAGCATATGGGCTATGAGCTCGTGCGCGTGCAGATCAGCGGCAAGGACCACCCGGTGGTGCAGATCATGGCCGATCGGATCGATGAGGCCGCCTTCGGTGTTGAGGATTGCGAGGCGATCAGCCGTGCGGTCAGCGCCGTGCTCGATATCGCTGATCCGATCCGCAGCGCCTGGACGCTTGAGGTCTCCTCGGCCGGGATCGACCGGCCGTTGACCCGGACCAAGGACTGGAACCGGTTCGCCGGCCATGTCGCCACCCTCGACCTCGCGCTGCCGCGGGACGGGCGCAAGCGCCATCGGGGCATCATCCTCGGCGCCGATGACCAGGCCGCCCGACTGCGGCTCGACGACGGGACGGAGACGAGCTTCCCGCGCGAGGATATCCGCCGCGCCAAGCTGGTGCTGACCGACGAACTCATCGCGGCGACCGCCGCGGACAGGAAGGGGAATTAAACTATGGCCTTGGACGTCGCCGTTGCGCGCCCTGAGCTGTTGCAGGTGGCCGATGCCGTCGCGCGCGAGAAAATGATCGAGCGCGACGAAGTGCTGGAGGCGATGGAGCAGGCGATCCAGAAGGCCGGCCGCGCCAAGTACGGGCACGAGAAGGACATCCGCGCGGTGATCGACCGCCGCTCCGGCGAGGTGCGGCTGTCGCGCTGGACCGAGGTGGTGGACACCGAGACGCTGGAGAACGAGGCGACGCAGATCCCGCTGCGCATCGCGATCAAGATCAGTCCTGGCATCCAGGCCGGCCAGTTCATCGTCGATCCGCTGCCGCCGATCGATTTCGGCCGCATCGCCGCCCAGACCGCCAAGCAGGTCATCGTCCAGCGGGTGCGTGAGGTGGAGCGCGGCAAGCAGTTCGCCGAATACAAGGACCGGGTCGGCGAGATCGTGAACGGTCTGGTCAAGCGGACCGAGTACGGCAACCTGATGGTGGAGCTGGGCCGGGCCGAGGCGCTGCTGCGCCGCGATGAGACCATCCCGCGCGAGGCGTTCAAGACCGGTGACCGGGTGCGCGCCTATATCTACGACGTCCGCGAGGAGCCGCGCGGGCCGCAGATCTTCCTCAGCCGCACCCATCCCGGCTTCCTCGCCAAGCTCTTCGCCCAGGAGGTGCCGGAAATCTACGACGGGATCATCGAGATCAAGGCGGTGGCCCGCGACCCCGGCAGCCGCGCCAAGATGGCGGTGATCAGCCGGGATTCCAGCATCGATCCGGTCGGCGCCTGCGTCGGCATGCGCGGCAGCCGGGTCCAGGCCGTGGTGCAGGAACTGCAGGGCGAGAAGATCGATATCATTCCCTGGTCGTCGGACAATGCGACCTTCATCGTCAATGCGCTCGCCCCGGCTGAGGTGAGCAAGGTGGTGCTGGACGATGAGGCGCGGCGCTGCGAAGTGGTGGTGCCTGGCGACCAGCTTAGCCTGGCGATCGGCCGGCGCGGCCAGAATGTCCGCCTCGGGTCCCAGCTTACCCGCTGGGACATCGACATCCTGACCGAACAGGAGGAGAGCGAGCGGCGGCAGGAAGAGTTCCGCAAGCGGACCGGCCTGTTCGTCGAGGCGCTGGATGTCGACGATGTGATCGCCGGCCTGCTGGTGACCGAGGGCTTCACCTCGATCGAGGACATCGTCGCGGTCGATGACGAGGAGCTGGCTGATATCGAGGGCTTTGATGAGAGCGTCTCGGCCGAGCTGAAGCGCCGCGCCGAGGCCTGGCTGGAACAGCGCGACGTCCAGTTGACCGAGCAGCGGATCGACCTTGGCGTCGAAGACGCCGTGGCCGAGGCCGGAGGCTTCACGCCGCAGCAGCTGGTTGCGCTGGGCGAGAAGGGGGTGAAGACGCTCGACGACCTCGCCGACCTCGCCTCCGACGAGTTGATCGAAATCCTCGGCGCCGACGTGGTCGACGAGGAGACGGCCAACGGGATCATCATGGCCGCGCGCCAGCATTGGTTCGCCGATGAGCCGGGGGAGGCGGGCCATGACCGCGCCTCCGGAGTGTGACGCCCCGCTGAACCCGGCCGAGGAGCTGGAGCCGGAGCGGGGTCCGCTGCGGCGCTGCCTGGTCACGCGTGCCAGCCTGCCGCGGGAGCAGATGCTGCGCTTTGTGCTCGGACCGGAGCGGCAATTGATCCCCGATCTCGCGGCCAAGTTGCCAGGGCGGGGAATGTGGTTGTCGGCGGAGGCCGATGTGTTAGAACGCGCGTTGAAGCGCGGTGCCTTTGCCAAGGCGGCACGCGGACCCGTCTACCCGCCCCCTGACCTTCGCGTGCGGATCGAGGACGGCCTTCGGGCACGGATCCGAGATCTTATCGGCTTCGCCAGGCGCGGCGGCCAAGCGGTCGCGGGCCGGGATGCCGTGCTGCTATGGCTGCGCCAGGGCAGGGCGGGCCTGCTGGTGGAGGCGGCCGATGGCAGCCTCCCAGAGCGGGCGCGGTTGCTGGGCGGGCGGGAGATGCCGATGGTGGCACCCCTGCCGGCGGCGATACTGGGCGGGATTTTCGCCCGCGATCACGCCGTCCATGTGGCGGTGGCGCCGGGCCGGCTGGCCGAGGCCATCCTCGCCGAGGCGGGACGGCTTGCCGGCCTCGTCGGGACGGCGGCGGGGGATAGCGCCTGAAGCGGGCCCGGCCCGTGGGTGACACTGGATTGGGCATGGCCCAGGGCAAGGATCGCCCTGGACAGCCCCTGAACTGACAAGATTGGTGCGGAAGAGCGAATGAGCGACCAGAACGACCAGGAGACGGGCAAGAGCAGGCTGAGCCTTCGGCCGGCCGGCGGTCGCCTGGAGCTCGGCAAGACCGTAGATGCCGGCAGCGTGCGGCAAAGCTTCAGCCACGGCCGAAGCAAGACCGTACAGGTCGAGGTGGTGAAGAAGCGCGTGCAGGCGCCGCCGCCGCGCATCGGTGCCCGACCCACCGCCCCGGTGCCGGAGCCCGCCGCAGCCCCAGCACCCGCGCCAGCCCCCGCGCCAGCGGCCGTGCCAGCGGGTGTCGAGACGCCGGCCGCTGCGGTCGCGCCGGCCGCGCCCGCCTCCGCCGCTCCTACCCCCGCCCCTGGCCCTGGCCCTGGCTCTGCCCCTGCCCCTGCCCCTGGCGCTGGCCCTGGCCCCGCCGTTGGCGCCCCCGGGCCGCGCCCGGCGGCGCCGGCCGCTCGCGCCCCGGCGCCGGCAACGCCTGGGCGACCCCTGACCCAGGGCGAAATCGCCACCCGCCAAAGGGTGCTTGAAGAACAGCGCCGGGTTGAGGCGCAGCGCCAGCGCGAGGACCGCGAGCGCCAGGCGCTGATGGTTCGGTCCGCCGCCGAGGAAGCCCGTCGCCGCGAGGATGATGAGCAGCGCACCGCCGCTGAGGCCAATGCCCGGGCGGAGGAAGCCGCCCGCGAAGCCGCCGTGGCCGCGCGGCAGCAGCCCGAGGCGGAGGCCGAAGGAGCGTCGCCGGCGCCCGCCACCCCGCCTGCGGCAACGTCGATGACGCCGGTCCAGCCGGCAGGCGCGGCGCCGACCGCCCCGGGCGCAGCGCGCCCGGCTGCCACCCCAGCTGCAGCGACTGCTGCGGCCCCTCGGCTGACGCTGAAGGCCCGCACTGCGGAGGAGGAGGAGGAGAGCCGCCGCGGCGCCGCCATCCGCCGCCCGGGCCTCTCTCTGCCGGCCAAGAAGCCGTTGCTCGCCGTGGCCAAGAAGGGCCTGACGGGCGCCGATCGGCGCGGTGGGCGCATCGATGTCCAGGCGGCGATCGAGGGCGAGGACGAGCGCAGCCGCTCGATCGCCTCGCTCCGCCGGGCGCGGGAGCGCGAGCGGCGGCAGGTGGAGTTGGCCCGCCTGCGTTCCGGCACCGAACGGGTGGTCCGCGACGTGGTGGTCCCCGAAGTCATCACCGTGCAGGAACTGGCCAACCGCATGGCCGCGCGCGGTGGTGAGGTGGTGAAGTCCCTGTTCCGGATGGGCGTCATGGCCACCCTGACCCAGACCATCGACGCTGACACCGCCGAGCTGGTGGTGCAGGAGTTCGGCCATCGGCTGAAGCGGGTCGCCGAGAGCGATGTCGAGATCGGCCTGGAAGGTGAGGTGGACGAGGATACCGACCTCACGTCGCGGCCGCCTGTCGTTACGATTATGGGCCATGTCGATCACGGCAAGACCAGCCTGCTGGATGCGCTGCGCCAGGCCGATGTGGCGGCGCGCGAGGCCGGCGGCATCACCCAGCATATCGGCGCCTATCAGGTGGCGGTGCCGGGCGGGGCCAAGGTGACCTTCATCGACACGCCGGGCCATGCCGCCTTCACCGCCATGCGGGCGCGCGGCGCCAGCGTGACCGATATCGTCGTGCTGGTGGTCGCCGCCGATGACGGCGTCATGCCGCAGACGATTGAGGCGATCAGCCATGCCCGCGCCGCCGGCGTGCCGCTGATCGTCGCCGTCAACAAAATCGACAAGCCGGGCGTCCGGCCCGATCGCGTGAAGACCGAGCTGCTGCAGCACGAGGTGGTGGTCGAGTCGCTCGGCGGCGAGACCCAGGAGATCGAGGTCTCTGCCACGCAGAAGATCAATCTCGACAAGCTGCTGGAGGCGATCGGCCTGCAGGCCGAGGTGCTGGACCTGAAGGCCAATGTGGACCGCGCGGCCGAGGGGACGATCATCGAAAGCCGGCTCGACCGCGGTCGCGGTCCGGTCGCCACGGTGCTCGTGCAGAAGGGCACGCTGCGCCAGGGCGATATCGTTGTCGCCGGCACCGAATGGGGCCGGGTACGCGCCATGCTGGACGATAAGGGCCACCAGCTGAAGGAAGCGCTGCCCTCCCTGCCGGTGGAGATCCTTGGCCTGACGGGCGTGCCTTCGGCTGGCGAGAATTTTGTCGCCGTCGAGAACGAGACGCGGGCCCGTGAGATTAGCGAATTCCGCCAGCGCAAGGCGCGCGAGAAGGTCTCGGCCGCCGCCGTTGCGGTCCGCGGGACGCTGACCGATATGCTCGCCCGCATCCAGGCCGGCGAGCAGAAGGAAGTGACCTGCGTCGTCAAGGCCGACGTGCAGGGCAGCGCCGAGGCGATCGGCGTCACCCTCGGGCGGATCGGCAACGAGGAAGTGCGGGTCCGGGTGCTGCACAGCGCCGTTGGCCAGATCACCGAAAGCGACATCCAGCTCGCCAAGGCCTCGAGCGCCGTCGTCATCGGCTTCAACGTCCGCGCCACCACCCAGGCGCGGGAGATGGCGCAGCGTGACGGTGTCGATATCCGCTACTACTCGATCATCTACGAGGTGGCCGACGACATCGAGGCGATGTTCAAGGCCAAGCTTGCACCGGTCGCGCGCGAGACCTTCATCGGCTACGCGCAGATCCTGCAGGTCTTCGAGGTCAAGAAGATCGGCAACGTCGCCGGCTGCCGGATCACCGAAGGCGTGGTCCGCCGCGGCGCCGGCGTCCGCCTGCTGCGCGATGGCGTGGTCATCCACCAGGGCGAGCTCAGCACCTTGCGGCGCTTCAAGGATGACGTGAAGGAAGTCACCAACGGCTACGAATGCGGCATGTCCTTCTCGCACTACAATGACCTCCGCGTCGGTGACCAGATCGAGTGCTTCGAGACCGAGATGGTCTCGGCCTGAGCTAGCCCGTCAGGCAAGGCCCGCCGGCGGTGATCGACCGCCGGCGCGCAACCACTTCCACAGCAGCAGATCGCCGCGTCGTCGCGGCGAAAGGGTCCGTCCCGCTATGCCCAAGCGTTCCCCAGGGCCGGCCGATGGCCCCTCGCAGCGCCAGCGGCGCGTTGCCGAGGAGATCAGGCACGCGCTCGCCGCGGTCCTCTCCCGTGCCGATTTCCGCGACCCTGATCTCGCCGGCGCGCATGTGACGGTGACCGAGGTCCGCGCCTCGCCCGATCTCAAGCACATGACGGCCTTCGTCTCCGGCCTCGGCCGTGCGGTGCCAGAGGCGCAGCTCCGCGCCCTGCGCCGCGCCGCGCCCTTCCTGCGCGGCCAGATCGCCAAGTCGGTCCGGTTGCGATACGCCCCCGACCTGCATTTCCAGCCGGATACCGCGCTGGACTACGCCATGAAGATCGATGCCGCGATGCGGCAGCCGGAAGTGGCCCGCGACCTTGGCCCGCGCCCGGCCGAGGGCCCGGATGCGACGGAGCCAGAGGCGTGAGCAAGGGACATCGCCAAAGAAAGCCGAAGGGCCGCGCGCTCGATGGCTGGCTGATCGTCGACAAGCCCTCGGGGATTGGCTCGACCGAGGTAGTGACGCGCGTGAAGCGTGCCTTCCAGGCGCAGAAATGCGGCCATGGCGGCACGCTGGACCCGCTGGCGACCGGGCTGCTGCCGATCGCCTTCGGCGCCGCCACCAAGACCGTTCCCTATGTGATGGACGGCACCAAGGCCTATCGCTTCACGCTCCGCTTCGGTGAGGCGCGCGACACGGATGATGCCGATGGCCAGATCATCGCCACCAGTCCGGCGCGCCCAAGCGATGCCGAGATTGAGGCGGCGCTGCCGGCCTTCCGGGGCGAGATCATGCAGGTGCCGCCGATCTATTCGGCCATCAAGGTGGCGGGTGAGCGCGCCTATGATCTGGCCCGCGGCGGGCAGGTGGTGGAGTTGGCGCCGCGCCCGGCGCGGATCGACCGGTTCGAGCTGGAAAGCCGCCCGGATGCCGATACCGCCGTGTTCCGCGTGGAAAGCGGCAAGGGGGTTTATATGCGCTCGCTCGCCCGCGATCTGGCGCGGGCCTGCGGCACGCTTGGGCATATCGCCACGCTGCGGCGGATGCGGGTTGGCCCCTTCCACGAGAAGGACGCGATTCCGCTGGACAAACTGCTCGCTGTGGGCGATATCCCGCCCCCTTCCCCGGACCTCTTGCTGCCCGTGGCGACCGCGCTGGCCGACATCCCGGCGCTGGCCCTCTCGGAAGCAGAGACCGCTCGTCTCATGCACGGCCAGGCGCTTAGCCTGGTTGAGTTCATGGGCCGGGTTCCGGCGGCGGCCAATCCCGATCAGGGGCTGGTCCGCGCGATGGCGGGGGGGCGGTTCGTCGGGCTCTGTCGCCTGGATTCCGGCATGTTGGTGCCGGAACGCCTGGTGGCCCAGGGTGGCCCGCGCGCCGTGGAATGAACCACGCCGCAGGCGCCCCGCGCCCGGCCAAGACGGAGAATATCTCGATGTCGGCAGTTTCGGCGGAACGCCGCAAAGCGATCATCACCCAATACCAGACCAATCCCGGCGATACCGGCAGCCCGGAAGTGCAGGTGGCCCTGCTGTCCGAGCGCATCTCCGGCCTCACTGAGCATTTGAAGATCCACGCCAAGGATTTCCACAGCCGGCGCGGCCTGCTGGTGCTGGTCGGCCAGCGGCGCGGTCTGCTCGATTACGTGAAGCGGAAGGACCAGGGCCGCTACGAGAAGCTGATCGGGCGTCTCGGCCTGCGCCGCTGAACCGCGCGGCCGGCTGACCGGCCCGCATTTTTCCGTGGCATTCCCCGCCGCGCCGCGCCATATGTGCCGGCACGGCGGGCAGGGTGGCCCTAAGGCTTCCCTGAACCCCGCTGCCGCCGCGCACGCGACGGATGTCTGACTGGATCGCGGCCGCCACCTGGCGGTCCCGGCGTTTCCGGCCACATGGATCCCCGGCTGTCCGGGGGCGGCACTCTCCATCCGGGGATGGTCCGCACTCCATGCCGCCCGAAGCGCCGCTCCTGCCCGAGGGCGGGGCCCGCGCCAATCTGTCATTCCAGCGCGTCGCACCGGACCTGCCACGGCCTTGCCGTGGCGCGTCCGTCCGTGAAGCCGCGCCCGCGCCTGCTGCGTGGGCCAGGGCTGTGTGCCCGGGGAATGGCCCCGGCGCCGCCCCGTGAAGGAACGACGTATGTTCGATACCTATTTCCGCAAGGATATCTCCTGGGGCGGCCAGTTGCTGACGCTCGAGACCGGCAAGATCGCCCGCCAGGCTGATGGCGCGGTCCTGGCCCGACTGGGCGACACCATTGTGCTCTGCACCGTGGTCGGCGCCCGCAGCGTGAAGCCCGGCCAGGACTTCTTCCCGCTGACCGTGAACTATCAGGAAAAAGCCTTCGCCGCGGGCAAGATCCCCGGCGGCTTCTTCAAGCGCGAAGGCCGCCCGAGCGAGGCGGAGACGCTCACCTCGCGCCTGATCGACCGGCCGCTCCGCCCGCTCTTCCCCGAAGGCTTCCGCAACGAGGTGCAGGTCATCGCCACCGTCCTCAGCCATGACCTGGAGAACGATCCCGATATCGTTGCCCTGGTCGGCTGTTCGGCGGCGCTGACCCTGTCCGGCATTCCCTTCTTCGGCCCGGTCGGCGCCGCGCGCGTCGGCTATATCGGCGGCGAGTTCGTCCTGAACCCGACCGCTGCGCAGCGCCAGCAGAGCGCGCTTGATCTCGTCGTCGCCGGCACCGCCGAGGGCGTGCTGATGGTCGAGAGCGAGGCGCATGAGCTGTCCGAGGAGGTCATGCTTGGCGCCCTCGAATTCGGCCACAAGGGCTTCCAGGCGGTGATCCAGGGGATCATCGATCTGGCCGATGTCGCGGCGAAGGAGCCCTGGCCGCTGCCCGAGCCTTCGGCCGCCGAGACCGCTCTCAAGACCCGCATCGCCGAACTCGGCCGCGCCCAGATGGCCGAGGCCTATCGCGAAACCCAGAAGCTGGTTCGCCAGGGCAAGGTCGCCGCGGTGAAGAAGGCGGTGGTGGCCGCGCTCGACGCCGAAGGCGCCGATGCGAACGCTGCCAAGGGCATGCTGAAGGAGCTGGAGGCGGATGTGGTCCGCAACAGCATCCTCGATACCGGCCTGCGCATCGATGGCCGCGACACCAGGACGGTGCGCCCGATCCTGGCCGAGGTCGGCGTGCTGCCGCGCGCCCATGGCTCGGCGCTGTTCACCCGCGGTGAGACCCAGGCGCTCTGCGTCGCCACGCTGGGCACCGGGCAGGATGAGCAGATCATCGATGCGCTGGCGGGCGAGTACCGCGAGCACTTCATGCTGCACTACAACTTCCCCCCCTACAGCGTGAACGAGACCGGCCGCATGGGCAGCCCGGGGCGGCGCGAGGTCGGCCACGGCAAGCTCGCCTGGCGGGCGATCCGGCCGCTGCTGCCGGAGAAGGACAAGTTCCCCTACACGCTGCGCGTGGTCTCCGAGATCACCGAGAGCAACGGCTCTTCGTCGATGGCGACGGTTTGCGGCACCTCGCTCGCGCTGATGGATGCGGGGACGCCGCTGAAGCGGCCCTGCGCCGGCATCGCCATGGGCCTGATCAAGGAGGATCGCGGCTTCGCCGTGCTGTCCGACATCCTGGGCGATGAGGACCATCTCGGCGACATGGACTTCAAGGTGGCCGGCACGGAGCAGGGCGTGACCTCGCTCCAGATGGACATCAAGATCACCTCGATCACCTTCGACATCATGCGCCAGGCGCTGGCGCAGGCGAAGGACGGGCGCATCCACATCCTGGGCGAGATGGCCAAGGGTCTGTCGGGCGTGCGCGGTGACGTGGCGTCAACGGCGCCGCGCATCACCGTGATCAACGTCCCGAAGGAGAAGATCCGTGATGTCATCGGCTCCGGCGGCAAGGTGATCCGCGAGATCTGCGAGAACACCGGCTGCAAGATCGACATCGGGGATGACGGCACGATCAAGGTCGCGGCGACCAGCACGGAAGCGGCGCAGAAGGCCATCGACTGGATCCGCGGCATCGTCGCCGAACCGGAGCTTGGCGGGATCTATAATGGCAAGGTCGTGAAGACCGCCGATTTTGGCGCCTTCGTGAACTTCCTCGGCGCCCGTGACGGTCTCGTGCACATCAGCGAACTGGCCAATGATCGCGTCAACAAGACCTCCGATGTGGTCAATGTGGGCGACCAGGTGAAGGTGAAGGTCCTCGGCTTCGACGATCGCGGCAAGGTCAAGCTGTCGATGCGCGTGGTCGATCAGGCAACCGGCGCCGATATCACCGAACAGGTCGGCGCCCGCCGGGCCCGGCCGGAGGGTGACGAAGGCGGCGACGATCGGCCGCGCCGCGATCGCGGTGACCGCCCGCGCCGCGATCGGACCGAAGCCGCCGAATAGGCAGCGTGGTTGAGGCGGACTCAGGAGGGTCCTGGACGTGAAGTCGATCAATGCGATCCGCATGGGCGGCAGCGATACGCTGCCGCTCGTTGAGGGCGGCAAGGGCGTTGCCGTCTCGAACGGCGCCTCCTCCGGGGCTTGGGCCTCGGCCGGTGGCGTCGGCACGGTGTCGGCCGTGAATGCCGATAGCTACGACGCGGCGGGTCAGGTCATCCGCCAGACCTACCACGGCAAGACCCGGCGCGAGCGGCACGAGGAGCTGGTCGCCTACGGCATCCGCGGCGGCATCGCGCAGGTGCACGAGGCGCATGAGCGCGCCGGTGGCCACGGCCGCATCCACATCAACATCCTGTGGGAGATGGGCGGGGCAGAGCGCGTCGCCCGCGGCATCCTCGAAAACGCCAAGGGCCTGGTCAAGGGCGTGACCTGCGGTGCCGGCATGCCCTATCGGCTGGCCGATCTGGCCCGCGATTACGGCGTGCATTACTACCCGATCATCTCCTCCGCCCGGGCCTTCTCGGCGCTGTGGAAGCGCAGCTACAGCAAGGCCTCGGAATGGCTGGGCGGGGTGGTCTATGAGGACCCCTGGCTGGCCGGCGGCCATAACGGCCTGTCGAATTCCGAAGACCCCTTGCGGCCGGAGCCGCCCTATGCGCGGGTTCTCAAGCTGCGCCAGCAGATGCGCGAATTCGGCCTGGATACCACCCCGATCATCATGGCCGGCGGCGTCTGGTGGCTGGAGGAGTGGGAAGACTGGATCGACAATCCGGAACTCGGACCCATCGCCTTTCAGTTCGGCACGCGACCGCTGCTGACGCGCGAAAGCCCGATCCCGGAGGCTTGGAAGCGCCGGCTGCTGACGCTCAAGCCCGGGGATGTGCTGTTGCAGCGCTTCTCGCCCACGGGTTTCTACTCCTCGGCCCTGCACAACGACTTCATCCGCGAGCTGGAAGCGCGCAATGAGCGTGAGGTGGCCTATGCGACCGAAGCGGGCGGGGCGCTGACCGCCGAGTACGGCGTCGGCCCGCGCAAGCGGAAGGTTTATCTGAGCCCCGCTGACCTGGCGCGGGTGCAGGGCTTCGTCGCCGAAGGCTTCACCGAGGCGATGCGCACCCCGGATAATTCGCTGATCTTCGTCGCGCCCGCTAAGGCGCGGGAGATCGTGCAGGACCAGATCGACTGCATGGGCTGCCTTACCGCCTGCCGCTTTTCCAACTGGTCGCAGCATGAGCCCGATTTCGATACCGGCAAGCGTGCCGATCCGCGGAGCTTCTGCATCCAGAAGACTCTGCAGGATGTGGCGCATGGCGGCCCGCTCGACGAAAATCTGGTCTTCGCCGGCCATAACGCCTACCGGTTCGCCAATGACCCGTTCTATTCGAACGGCTTCATCCCAACCGCACCGGAACTGGTGGCGCGCATCCTGACAGGTCGATAGCGCGCCATATATTTTCCAGAGTGAAAAATCCGTTCAGGTGAGCCCATCTGAACGGGCATTGCTCAAGCACCGTATTCGTTGAGGTGGGACCAAACAAACGCCAGAGCAGCCTCCGGTCTTGTGAATCAGGCTGTGATCCATAAGACCGGAGATAAGCTGCTCTGGTCAGGCGGGCGGTCCGGACCTATCTCCCGGCACAACAACTGCCCTGGAGCCCTTCGCATGCACCGTCGCAGCCTGTTCGGCGCCGGCGCCGGCCTGATCGCCGCGCCTGCCCTGGCGCAGCAACACCAGCACCATTCGCCGCTGCGCCCGGCCGAGGCCTCACCCAGCCCGTTTGCCAATGTCTTCCAGGGCGGCCAGCCGCATCACCTGACCGATGCCCAGACCGCGCAGCGGGTGATCGACAGCCCGGCGCCGCCCGGGCCACCCGGCCGCTGGGTCCCCCGGGCGGCGATGCCCATCCCGCGCAGCGAAATGGCCTGGGCCACCGAATGGGCCGGGCGGATGCATGTGGTGGGCGGCTATGGCGAAGGGCGCTTCGATCGCGCCTATCACACGGTCTATGTGCCGGCCGAGGATCGCTGGTACGACGCCGCCCCCTTGCCGCGCGGCGCTAACCACGTGGCCGTCGTGGCCCTTGACGGACAGGTCTACGCCCTGGGCGGCTTCATCGAGCAGAACCGCCGCTGCGACGATCTCGCTTTCGCCTATGATGTCGAAGCTGATCGCTGGCGACCGATCGCCCGGCTGCCGCGGCCGCGCGGAGCCGCGGCGGCGGTCGCGCTGGACGGGCGCATCCATCTGATCGGGGGCGCGACCGATCCCGCACCCGAACGCGCCAGCATCGGCTGGCACGAGGTCTACGACCCGAAAACCGATCAATGGGAACTCCGGCGGCCCTTGCCCGCGGCGCGCGACCATGTCGGCTGCGTTGCCCATGCCGGGCTGATCCATGTGGTCGGCGGCCGTTTCAATACCTTCCAGTACAATACGGCGATGCATCACGTGTACCTGCCGGCCCGCGATACCTGGATCGAGAAAGCGCCAATGCCCACCGCGCGCAGCGGCCACGGCATGGTCATCTATCGTGGCCGATTTTTCTGCATGGGCGGCGAGGGCGGCATCATCGAGCGCGGCCAGACCCTGGAAGCGCGAGTGCACGGCCAGCTGGAAAGCTACGATCCGCTGACCGACACCTGGCAGCGCCACGCGCCGATGCCGACGCCACGGCACGCGGTTGCCGCGGTGACCCTGGGCGAGTGGATCCATGTCGCGGGCGGCGGCGCCGTGCTGGGCGGCGCGGTGCAAAGCGCGGTGCACGAGGCCTTTACGCTCGGCTGAGGGCCAGGCCGCCCGGCCCGCCTCACGCCTTCAAGCGGCGGATCAGCGCCTCGGTGTAATCGCGGGTTGAAGCGGTGCCGCGGAAATCCCGCGTGCGGATATTATCGCTGGTCAGCACGGCATCGATGGTCCCGCGCAGCCGCTCGGCCTGCTCCACGCGGCCGACGTGATCCAGCATCATCGCCGCCGCCAGCAGCATCGCCGTCGGGTTGGCAATGCCTTGGCCGGCGATGTCGGGCGCCGAGCCGTGCACGGCTTCGAACAGGGCCGCCTTCTCGCCGATATTGGCGCCCGGTGCCGCGCCCAGCCCGCCAATCAGGCCGGCGATCAGGTCGGACAGGATATCGCCGAACAGATTGGTGGTAACGATCACGTCGAACTGCCAGGGATTGAGCACGAGCTGCATGGCGCAGGCATCAACGATGCGGTCATCGCAGGCGATGCGCCCCTCATACTCCTTTGCCACCTCCCGCCCGACTTCGAGAAACAGGCCGGTCAGCAGCTTCAGCACATTCGCCTTATGGACGATCGTCACCTTCTTGCGGCCATGCGCCAGCGCGTGCTCGAAGGCGAAGCGGATGATGCGCTGCGCCTCTCGCCGGGTGGTGATGCCGGTCGCCATCGCCACGGCACGGGGGTCGTCCCCGACCGCGACATGGTGCTCGAACCCGACGTAGAAGCCTTCGAGATTTTCCCGCACCAGGATCAGGTCGATATTCTCGAAGCGGCCGCCGGGCAGCAAGCTGCGCCCGGGGCGGAGATTGGCGTAAAGCTGGAAGGCCTCTCGCAGCCGCACGGTCGCCGAGCGATAGCCGCCGCCGAGCGGGGTCGAGAGCGGCCCCTTCAGCGCAAGTTGCGTCCGCCCGATGCTCTCGAGCGTGGCCGCCGGGAGGGGGTCCCCGCCTGACGTTATGCCGGCGAGCCCGGCCTGCTGCACATCCCACTGAAAGGGTGCACCCAGCGCTTCCAGCACCGCGACCACCGCCTCGGTGATCTCCGGGCCGATGCCGTCGCCCGGGATCAGGGTAGCGGCGATCGGGCCGCTGTTATGGGGGGGTATGGCCATATCCTGCGCTCCATCCTGCCATCTTCGATTCTACACGAAACGCCAACGGGCGCAGGGGTCTCCCCCCGCGCCCGTCAAACTTTCATGGAACCAGGCGCCGTCTTGACGACGCCCTGTCCCTTACTTCGCGGCGCGCACCGGCGGTGCCACGGTCGACGCGTTCGGCGGCAGCACCTTCAGTGAGAACGCCTCGGCGAAGACCGCATTCACCGGCTCACCCGGCTTCAGGGTCTTGACGAAGGCGATCATCTTCGGATCGGTGATGTCGATGGTGCGGGTCACGCCGCGCGGCGTCGTCACGCTCACCTGCTTGCCGTCAGCGCTGACGCTGTCGACGATGACGCGCACGCGCACGGCGCGCAGCAGCGCCCCGGCCGGCAGGCCCTTCGGCGCCTGGGTCTCGATCTCGCCCGCCTCGATCGGCGCCGAACCATCGGCCTTGGCGATGTCAACGGCGATGGCGCGGGTGACGCGGGCCACGACGCGATCGCCGGCCTTCACCTGGCCGAGGCCGCGGACGGAGGCCGGGACCTTCAACGTCATGTAGGTGCCGTCCTCAAGCCGCAGCAGCACCTGGCGGGTCTTCTGGTCGACGGATTCGACGATCGAGGTGGTCTCGACCGACTGGCCGACCGCCGCGCCGACCGGCGCCGGGGCGGTGATGACGGAGGCCGGGCCGGGCGTCGGAGCCGGGGTATCGGTGGCGCAGGCGCCAAGCAGCAGCAGCGCAGCAATCGGAAGGCGTTTCATGCGGAAATCCTCTTTCACACGAAGGAAAGGTAAGGTTTGCAAACTGCGTTTTCTACGAATACCGGCCGCAACGCAACCCATTGGCGTCACTTCTTGATATCGGCCGCCACCTCCACCTGATGCCCCGCCGGGCCGCGGAGGTTGGCGAGGGCCGCGAGGCCGGCCACGCCGCAGGGGCTATCCTGCTCACCATTGCCGCCCGAGAGGCCGATGCGGCCCACCACCTGACCATCGACCACGATCGGGACGCGGCCTTCGAAGCTCGATTGGATGCCGAAGGCTTCATTGCCGGGCAGCGCCGGGCCGGTGACGCGGGCGCTGTCCATGCGTTCGATCAGCAACGGGAAGCCGCCCTCATCGGTGATGCAGACGGCCTGCGCGACCCCGGTATCACACGCTTTGGTGAGCGCGGCATCGACCGTGGCGCGGGCTTCCCGCGCTTCCAGCTTCAGGGCGGTTCTCATGCGGCGGCGCTCCCGGGCTTCAGCGGCGGGGCCGGCCAAGTGACGCTGACCGCCCCCTGTTGCACGAAGGTCTGGCAGGCCAGGCGCCAGCCGACGGCTAGTTCCGCCTCGGTCAAATGCTGGCGCTCCTTCGGCTTGATGGCGTCGAGGTTCTCCGCCCCCGTGGCCACGCGACATTTGCAGGTGCCGCACAAGCCGCCGCCGCATTTGAAGGGAATGCCGCCCTTCTCCCGCAACGAGACGCGCAGCAGGTTGCTCTCGGGCGGGGCGCTGACGGTGCGCGGCGCGGCCTCGCCGGCCTCGGGACCCAGGAAGGTGATGCTGATCATGTCGGCACCGCCAGCGTACCAGCGCGGCGGCCGCGCCGCCATGGCGGGTGAGCTGCGTGACCTCGGCCCGGGCGGCCTTGCCGGCCATCGCGCGTGACTTCCGCACGCCCGGCGCCGGCCGTCCAGCCCCGCCCGACCGGATCAGCGGCTCAGTTCGCGGGTCATCGCCTCCAGCCCGCCCAGGGTCAGCGGGAACATCCGGTTTTCCATCACCTGGCGCAGGATCTGGGCCGAGTGGTAGCCCTGCCAGCCGCGTTCCTGCATCGGGTTCAGCCAGGCGCTGCGCCGGAAATGCCGCAGCATGCGCTCCAGCCAGAGGCGGCCCGGTTCCTCGTTCCAATGCTCGACGCTGCCGCCGGGCTGGATGATCTCATAAGGGCTCATCGCCGCGTCGCCGACGAAGATCGCCTTGTAGTCAGGGCCATAGGTGCGCAGCACCTCGAAGGTGGAAACCTCGCTGTCGCGCCGCCGGCGGTTGCTTTTCCACAGCCGCTCATAGGGGCAGTTGTGAAAGTAGAAATGCTCCAGATGCTTGAACTCGGCCCGCGCCGCCGAAAACAGCTCGGCGCAGACCCGCACATGGTCGTCCATCGACCCGCCGATATCGAGGAACAGCAGCACCTTCACCGTATTGTGCCGCTCCGGGACCAGCTTCAGGTCGAGCGATCCGGCATTGCTGGCGGTCGCCCGGATGGTATCGGGCAGGTCGAGCTCGGTTGCCGCGCCCTGGCGGGCGAAACGGCGCAGCCGGCGCAACGCCAGCTTGATGTTGCGCGTGCCGATCTCGACATCATCGTCGAGATCCTTGAACTCCCGCTTGTCCCAGATTTTTACCGCACGGCGGTGGCGCGATTCATCCTGGCCGATGCGCACGCCCTCGGGATTGTAGCCGTAGGCGCCGAAGGGCGAGGTCCCTGCGGTGCCGATCCACTTGCTGCCGCCCTGGTGGCGGCCTTTCTGCTCGGCCAGCCGCTGCTTCAGCGTCTCCATCAGCTTGTCGAAGCCGCCCAGCGCTTCGATCTGCTTGCGCTCCTCCTCGGTCAGCAGCTTTTCGGCGAGCTTGCGGAGCCATTCCTCGGGGATGCGCACCTCGGTGCCGGGATCGCCGGCGGGCGGCTCCAGCCCCTTGAAGATCTCACCGAAGACCCGGTCGAAGCGGTCCAGATGCCGTTCATCCTTCACCAGCGTGGCGCGGCTGAGGTGGTAGAAATCATCGACGTTGTAATCCGCGACGCCTTCCTTCATCCCGCGCAGCAGGGTCAGGTATTCCGTCAGGCTGGCCGGAATGCCGGCGGTCCGCAGCGCCAGGATGAAATGCGCAAGCATCAGCGCTGGCGCTGGCGCGACAGAAAGGCCAGCCGCTCGAACAGATGCACGTCCTGCTCGTTCTTCAGCAGCGCGCCATAGAGCGGGGGGATCGCCGTCTTCGGGTCCTGGCTGCGCAGCACCTCGGGCGGCAGGTCCTCGATCATCAGCAGCTTCAGCCAGTCCAGCAGTTCGGAGGTTGCGGGCTTCTTCTTCAGCTCGCTGACGTTGCGCACCTCAAAGAAGACGTTCAGCGCCTCACGCGCCAACTCCTGCTTGATGTCGGGGAAATGCGACTGGACGATCTGGTCCATCGTCGCCCGGTCGGGAAAGCGGATGTAGTGGAAGAAGCAGCGGCGCAGGAAGGCGTCCGGCAGTTCCTTCTCGTTGTTCGAGGTGATGATGACCACCGGGCGGTGCTTCGCCTGCACCGTCTCCCGCGTCTCGTAGACGAAGAACTGCATGCGATCGAGCTCGAGCAGCAGGTCGTTCGGAAACTCGATATCCGCCTTGTCGATCTCGTCGATCAGCAGCACCACCGGGGCATCGGCGGCGAAGGCGTCCCACAGCTTGCCGCGGACGATGTAATTGCCGATGTCGTGCACCCGCGCATCGCCCAGCTGCCCGTCGCGCAGGCGCGCGACGGCATCGTATTCATACAGCCCCTGCTGGGCCTTGGTGGTGGATTTGATGTGCCATTCGATCAGCGGCATCCCCAGCGCGCGGGCCACTTCCTGCGCAAGCACGGTCTTGCCGGTGCCGGGCTCGCCCTTGACCAGCAGCGGGCGCTGCAGCGCGACGGCGGCATTGACGGCGACTTCAAGGTCGCGTGAGGCGATGTAGGTACTGGTGGTCTGGAAGCGGCTCACGCGGACTCTCCAAGATCAAACGTTCAAGGCAGGACGGGGAATTTTCGGTCGAACATTATCAATACGGTCGCACCGTGGCCAATCAAACCGGCATATCCCGCAACAGCCCGCGAAAAACCGCTGGGATCTGGCTGCCGCGCGACAGTTTCTCAACGGCTCTTTGCAGCAATAAGGGCGGCGTGCTGCGGCGGATCAGGGCGTCAGCCAGCGAGCAGTGGCGCGGCCGCCGTCGCCATGCCGCTATTGGAATGCCCAACCTGCGGGACCGTTTGCAGCTGCCAGGCGAAGGGCACGCCAAGCCGGCGCGCTTCTGCCTCCGCCGCGGCGAAGAAGGCCTGGCCGCGGGCCAAGCGGTGCGGCCCCTGCGCCTCCGGCCCCGGCCCGCGCGGCAGGCTTTCATGGTTCGGGTCGATATCGGCCTCACCCAGCAGCACCGTCACCGGCCGGCCAAGGGCCGCACCGAGCGTTGTCCCGGTGGCCGCCGTGCCGCCGAGGCCGAAGGGGAAGTTGAGGTCGAAGCGCGGCATGGCGTAGCTGCCGGCATTCGCGATGAGGATGCGCCGCGCCCGCGGCACGCCGGTCAGCAGCAGGTCCCGGTGGACGAATTGCGCACCTGCCGAATGACCGTAGAGCGCATAGTCGGTCTGCGACGCGCCGCAGGCCGCGCGCACCGCATCCACCGCGTCGTCGATCGCGGCAAAGCTCCAGGCCGTGGCCGGCTGGGGCACGCCGCCCTGGTCGACGACGTTGCCGTAATTGTACCAGCGCACGCCCGGGAAATGCGCTTCGTCAAAGCCCGGGCAGACCAGCAGGAAGCCGAGGCGCTCGGCATGCGGTGCCCAGGCGTCGCGGTACAGGTCGGGATTGCGCTGGTTACCGTGCATGACGACGACGATCGGCCCATCCGCGCGCCAGCCGGCGGGCCGATGCAGGTCAACCACCATCGGCCCGGGCCGCGTGCCGCGCCGGCCCTCAACCTCGATCCGGTGGCTGCCAGGCGGCAGCGATGCCGCGTGCGCCGGCTGGCGCGCGGCCACAGCCGGCGCCAGCAGCAGGGCGCGCCGGTCGATCACGCCTTGGCCAGCCCCGCCGCCTTCATCGCATTGCCGAGCGAGAGATCGGCCGCGGCCAGCGCCTTTTCGGCGCCGGCGGCATCGCCATAGACGAGGCCAAAGCCACGGGAGTTCATGAAGTCCTGGTATTCCTTCGTGTCGTAGGCGCGCTTCAGGGCCGGGGCGATGGCCGCCACCAGATCAGCCGGCAGCCCGGCCGGGGCGGCGACGACGCGGATGGCGCCCACGGCGTAATCGACGCCCATCGCTTCCTTCAGCGTGGGGATATTCGGGAAGGCGCCGATCCGCGCCGGCGCCATCACCGCCAGCGAGCGGGCGCGGCCGGCATCCAGCATCGCCCGCGCTTCGGGTACCGAGCAGGTGGTGAAGTCGAGCCCGCCGGCGACCAGATCCTGCATGGCCGGCGCCGCGCCATTGGTCGGCACCCAGCGGACATGATCGGCCTTCAGCCCCATGGCGTTGAGCCAGCCGGCCAGCGCCAGATGCCAGATGCCGCCCTGGCCGGTACCGGAGGCCTTCAGCTTGCCCGGCGCGCTGGCCTTGATCGCATCGGCCAGGGATTTCACATCCTGATAGGGCGCGCTGGCGTTGACCTGGATGCCCGGCGCGTCGCTGTTCATCAGGCCAAGCGGCGTATAGTTCCGATAGGTCAGCTCGGTCAGCCCCTGCCAGTGCAGCATGCAGATTTCCGAGGTAATGGTCCCGATGGTGTAGCCATCGGGCGCCGCCTGGGCGATCGCGGTATGGCCGACCACGCCCGACCCGCCGGTGCGGTTCACCACGTTGAAGGGCTGCCCCAGATCCTTCTCCAGCAGCGCGGCCAGGATGCGCGCCACCGCATCCGTGCCGCCGCCGGCGGCCCAGGGGCAGAGCATCTGCACCGGGCGGTTCGGCCATTTCGGCTGGGCGAGGGCGGGGGCGGCGATCAGCCCGGCGGCGGAGCCGAGCAGCGTACGGCGGGGCAGCGTCATCATCGGTTGTCTCTCCCTGGTTGTGGCCCGGTTGCCGGGCCTTGCCTGACTGCTAACCCGTCGCGCCGCCGGCCGGCAAGCGCGGATGGCGGATGCGGTTCCAGATCCAGACCCCGACCGGCCAGAGCAGGGCGCTGAAGGTCAGCGCCGCCAGCACGGCAGAGACGGGGCGTTCGAAGAAGGGCATCACATCGCCGTCGGACTTGATCAGCGAGGTGATGAAACTCTGCTCCACCATGCTGCCCATGACGATGCCAAGCACCAGCGCCGCCACCGGATAGCCGTTCTTTTCCATGACGAAGCCGAGCATGCCGAACAGCCCGACCAGCACCACGGCAAACAGGTTATTGCCGGTGGCATAGCTGCCGACGGCGCAGAGCAGGATGATGACCGGCATCACCCCCGCCCGCGGTGCCCGCAGGATCACGCTGGCGGCGCGAATCATCATGATCCCCAGCGGGATCATGATGATATTGGCGATGATGAAAATGATATAAAGCGCGTACATGCTCGACGCGCGTTCGGTGAACAGGGTCGGCCCGGGGTTCAGCCCCTTCATATACAGCACCCCGATGGCGATCGCGGTGATGGTATCGCCGGGGATGCCGAACAGCAGCGAGGGCACCCAGCCGGAAGCGAGCGAGGCGTTGTTCGAGGCGCCGGCCTCGACCAGCCCTTCCGGATGGCCGGTGCCGAATTTCTCCGGCTCCTTGGAGAAGCGCTTCGACATGGCGTAGCTGACCCAGGCGGCCATATCGGCGCCAGCCCCGGGCAGCACGCCGATGATGATGCCGATGATATTGCCCCGCCACATCGGCCATTGGTACTTCTTGGTCAGCATCCATTGATTGGCCAGGATGCTGCCGAATTTCCGCTTGGGCAGCTTCGGCGGCTCCGCCGTCACCATCGCCCGCATCACCTCGGAGACGGCGAAGACGCCCACCAGCGCCGGGATCGGTTCGATTCCCCCCAGCAGATCCGTCAGCCCGAAGGTGAAGCGCGGCGTGCCCGCCGGGTTCTCCATGCCGATGCAGGAGATCAGCAGGCCGAGCAGCATGGAGGCGATCGCCTTGATCGGCGAGGAGCGGGCGACCAGCGTCGCGCACATCAGCCCGAGGAAGGCGAGCCAGAAATACTCGTAGGTCGAGAAGGAGAGCGCCATTTCCGCCAGGAGCGGTGCCATGAGCACGAGCGAGAGCGTGCCCACGATGCCGCCGATCGCCGAGAACCAGAGCCCGGCGCCGAGCGCCATCTCTGCCTGGCCCTTGCGGGTCATGGCATAGGCTTCATCGGTATAGGCGGCGGAGGCCGGGGTGCCGGGGATGCGCAGCAGGCAGCCCGGAATATCGCCGGAGAAGATCGCCATCGCGCTGGCCGTGATGATGGTGGCGATGGCGGCGATGGGCGACAGCCAGAAGGTGACCGGCACCAGCAGGGCGGTCGCCATGGTGGCGGACAGCCCCGGCAGCGAGCCGACGACGAGGCCGTAGATCGCGCTGGCCAGGATTGCCACCAGCACGTCCGGGGCGGCGACGAGGCGGAAGGCTTCGAGGAGATCGTGCATCGGGCTACCAGGGCGCCGGCAGGATGCCCGCGGGCAAGGGCACCCGCAGCAGCTTGTAGAAGGCCAGATGCACGCAGAGCGGGGCGATGATCGCCAGCGGGATGGCCAGCCGCAGCCGGGCGCCCAGCGCGATGGCGGCCAGCAGCACCACCACCGCCGCCGTCGGCAGGAAGCCCAGCCGCTCCACCGCCAGCACGTAGAAGAACAGCAGCGCGGTGGGGATCAGCGGCCGCAGCCGGCCCAGATGCAGCGAGCCGGGCGGCGCCGGGTCATCGCCTTCCTCGGGCACTTCGAAGCTGTGGCCGATGCCGAAGGCGATCAGGCCGCCGCACAGCGCAAGCCCGCCGCCGATCAGCATCGGGAAGGCGGCCGGGCCGACATCCTGGCCCGGCACCGCCGGCAGCCTTGCGCCGAAGATCGCGGCCGCCCCGCCCAGGGCGATCAGCACCGCGCCGGTGACCCGGTCGGACAGTTGCACGCATGTCTCCTGTCTTGCTTCGCGTGGGACCAGCTTAGCGAGGCCGGGGAATCACTCCAGCCGGATATTGGCCTGGGTGATGACGCGCTGCCAGAAGCCGAGCTGCTGCTTGATGAAGGCCGCCGCATGTTCGGGCGAGGAGCGGGGCAGTTCCATCCCCAGCTCGGCGTATTTGGCCTGCACCGCGGGGGTCGCGGCGGCGGCCGCGATCATGCCGGCCATCCGCTCGGTCAAGGCAGGGGGCAGGCCGGCCGGGCCCGCCAGCACGTTCCAGCTCTCCACCAGGTAGTCGGGCAGCCTTTCCCGGATCGCCGGGACCGTCGGCAGCAGGCCAGAGCGACCATGGCCAGTCACCGCCAGGATGCGGACGCGCCCGGCCTGCTGGTGCGGATGCGCGTTCTGGATGTTGTCGAAGATCAGCGGCACCCGCCCGCCCAGCAGGTCGGCCCAGGCGGCCCCGCTGCTGCGATAGGGCACATGCACCAGCGGCAGCCCCCCCATCACCCGCAGGACCTCGCCCGCCAGATGCCCGGAGGTGCCGTTGCCGGAGGAGGCGAAATTGGTCTCCTGGCGGATGGCCAGCAGATCATCGAGGGAGCCCAGCGGGCTGTCGGCCGGCACCGCGACCGCGCCGGGCTGCACCGAAATCACCGCGATGGGGCTGAAATCCGCCACCGGATCGTAGCCGATGCGTGGAAAGAGCCAGGGGTTGGTGCCATGGGTGCCGATGGTGATGGTCCCCAGCGTGCCGCCATCGGCCGGCGACTTCGCCAGCACTTCCGTCCCGATCGTGCCGCCCGCGCCGGCCCGGTTCTCGACCACGAAGGCCGGGGCGCCCGGCTGTTCGGAGAGGGCCGGCAGCAGCAGGCGCGCCACCACGTCCGACCCGCCGCCCGGCGGATAGGGCACGATCACCCTCACCGTCCGCACCGGCCAGGCCGGCTCGGCCGCGGCGGGGCGGAGGAGTGGCACGGCCAAGCCGAACAGCGCCCGGCGCGCGGGGTGCGGCATGCGGTTTTCCCTCCCGATTTGGCGCCAACGGCGCGGCGCGGCATGATCGGCCCGATCGATAAGGGACGTCCAGATGGGATCGCGCGGCGCATGAGCATCGCCTGGCAAGCACAGCTCGACAGCATCGAGGCGACGGAGAGCGGCCTGGAGAGCGCCGGCTATATCCCGAGCCGGGAGATCGCCACCGCGGTCTATCTCTCGCACCACCTGCAGAAGCCGATCCTGGTCGAAGGCCCGGCCGGCGTCGGCAAGACCGAGCTTGCCAAGGCGGTCTCCCGCTGGCTCTCGCTGCCGCTGATCCGCATGCAGTGCTATGAGGGCCTCGACGAGAGCAAGGCGCTGTACGAGTGGAAGTACGGCAAGCAGCTGCTCTATACCCAAATCCTGAAGGACCGCATGGGCGCGGCACTCGGCGATGAGCCGGGCATGGACGCCGCGCTGCGCCGCCTGCACGGGCTGTCCGACCTCTTCTTCTCGGAGGATTTCCTGGAGCCGCGGCCGCTCCTGAAAGCGCTGCGCTCACCAGGCGGCGCGGTGCTGCTGATCGATGAGGTGGACAAGGCCGACCAGGAGTTCGAGGCCTTCCTCCTCGAATTGCTGTCCGATTATCAGGTCAGTATCCCGGAGATCGGGACCATCCGCGCCGATGTGCCGCCGATCGTCATGCTCACCTCCAACTCGCAGCGCGATCTCGGCGACGCGCTGAAGCGGCGCTGTCTGCACCTGCATATCGGGCTGCCGGAGGCGCGGCTGGAGGCGCGGATCATCGCCAGCCGGGTGCCGGGGATCGATTCGACGCTGCGCCGCAAGCTGGTGGCCTTCGTGCAGGAGCTGCGCGGGCTGGACCTGAAGAAGCTGCCCTCGGTCAGCGAGACGATCGACTGGGCGCGGGTGCTGGTGCTGCTGCACGCAAACGAGCTGGAGCCCGCTTTGGTGCGGGAGACGCTGAACGTGCTGCTGAAATTCGAGAGCGACATCGAGGTGGTGGCCGGCCAGCTTGGCGAGTTGCTGCTGAAGGCCAAGCCCGAGGCGATCCCGGTGCGCTGAGATGGAGGGGCCGCTCCTCGACTTCTTCCGCGCGGCCCGCAGCGCCGGGCTGCGGATCTCCCCGGCCGAGACCATCGAAGCCGCGCGCGCCGCCGCCGTGGTCGGCTTCGAGGACCGTCAGCGGCTGCGCGATACGCTCGGCCTCGTGCTCGCCAAGACGATCGATGAGAAGCGCGCCTATGGCGTGTGCTTCGATCTGTTCTTCAAGCGCGCGAGCTTTTCCGACCCGGCCGGCAAGGCCGCTGGGGCTTCGGCGGAGGAAGCCCCGCCCATGCCGGGCGAGATGCCGGCGGGCGGCGAAGGCGAGGGGAGCGGCGGGGCGCTGGCCGCCGCGCTGCTGTCGAACGACCAGGCCTGGCTTGCCGCCGCCATTGAACAGGCGTCGCGCGAGGCCCGGCTTTCCGAAATCAGCCTTTTCACCCAGGTCAACCTCTTCACCCGGCGGATCCTGGAGCGCATGGGGCTTGGCGCGCTGGAGCGCGAGATCGTCCGGACGCGCACCGCCCCGCGCGGCGAAGCCCTGACGCAGGCGCGCGATGCGCTGCGTGAGCGGGTGCGCGGCTTCGTCGAGCAGAACCTGCTGCTGTTCGCCGAGGGGCGGAACCAGGAATTCCGGGCCCGCATGCTGACCCAGGCGCGGCTGACCGCGATTGACCGGCGCGACCATGAACGCATGCGCGTGCTGGTCCGCGCCATGGCCCATCGCCTGGCCACGCTGTACGGCCGGCCGCGCAAGCGGGACCGGCGCGGCGTGCTGGATGTGCGCCGCACGCTCCGGCGCAACATGGCCTGGGAGGCGATTCCCTTCCGCACGATCTGGAAGCAGGAACGGATCGAAAAGCCGCGCCTTGTGGTGCTGTGCGACGTCAGCGGCTCGGTCGCTGCGGTGGCGCAGTTCCTGCTGCTCTTTCTCTATTCGCTGAACGAGGCGCTCTCGGGCCTGCGGGCCTTCGCCTTCTCCTCGGCGCTGGCCGATGTCTCCGACCTGCTGACGACGCTGCCGATCGAGCGCGCAATCCCTGAGGTGATGGCGCGCAGCGGCTTCGGCTCCTCCAATTACGGGCAGTCGCTGGCGGATTTCGAGCGCGAGTACATGCATCTGCTCGATAGCAGCACCACCGTCATCATCCTGGGCGATGGCCGCGGCAACCGTACCGATGCGCGCGCTGATATCCTGCAGCGCATGGCCAACCGGGCGAAGCAGGTCGTCTGGCTGAACCCGGAGACGCGCACCGTCTGGGGCACCGGCGATTCCGATATGCCGAAATACACCCCGCATTGCCGCGTCTCGATCACCTGCAACTCGCTGTTCCAGCTGGAACGGGTGATCAGCGAATTGCTGCGCGTCGGCTAGAGCGGGCTGCGTTCACATACGTTCACGCAGCCCGCGCTGGCATGTGTCGGGTCGCGGGATTCAGCGCCTTCGGCGATTCCGCCGCAACGCATCCCGCTCTAGTCACCAAACGCCAAGGCAGCGTTCCAGGCGGCCCGCGCCGGCACCAGCGGGCCTTCCGGACGCATCTCGAAGGCGACGCCGTTCGCCCCCAGCAGCGCCGCGGTCCGTGCCGGATCGGTGAC